>JACKZZ010021235.1_pt1 | contig 13037 bp, 14 predicted proteins | sample 8027871 | NCBI WGS metagenome assembly JACKZZ01 (sample SAMN15724774, study PRJNA655200) | protist metagenome | isolation source: fluorescence activated cell sorting (FACS) single amplified genomes of... | place: USA: West Boothbay Harbor, Gulf of Maine | collected 2000-07-19
GCCGCTTGATAAACATCGCAAATTTTGGCAAATTATCGAAATTCCTTTCCGAAGGCCGGCCCCCATGCTATGGGGCCGATTCGGGTGCCAAGGGGGGCGCCCAAAAAGCGAAGAAAAATCGGGCCCATAGCATGCGGATTGGCTTTGCGCGTCTGGGGCGCTTTTTCTTTTTCACGTTTCTATTTTCCACGCCGGCGCTTTTTGCAAAGCTTCCCAGGCTCTGAAACCGGCGAAAAGGCGGCCGCTCCCGCGGCCGCCCAAAATGCTCCGGAATCGCGGCGGCGCCATGCTGTTTCGCTGTTCTGATTTTGGGCGCGTTTTTTGCGCGCCCCTTTTTGGGAGCCCCAAATCGCCAGAAACTAAGGCGGTGGGCGCCTCAGAAGGGCGCCCCTTTTGCCGGCTCCCCTGCGTCGTTTTATCAAGTGCGAATTGATAGTTTTCGACCGGGCTTGTTTGATATCAAAGCCCCGCCCGCTTAATAATTGAAAATTTTTTTTGTCCAAAAACGCTTCCGGCCGCTTGAAAACTGCCGGTCGTTTTTGAGGGTATATGTCAAAAAAACTCCCTGGTTAGAACCGTTCGGTGACCTCACTCCATACTACAATCCCAAGGCTCCGTCGTGGTCCTCGTGGTGGCTGAGCTGCTGCTTTATTTCCTCCCACTCGCGTTGCTGCAGGTACTAAGTACATTCATCGATCACTGCATTATAGAACTGCGGGCGAAGGGTGGTTGTGTACTCTCATAGGCAGTTTTGCGGCCAGATATTCTTTGACCGCCGCGTCGTTGCCCTTGCGGAAATGAAGCGACAGGTGCTGGAGCTCGCGGAACTGATTGGATTCCGTAATGGAAAAGAGCGCCTCATGTCCGGAGACGATGTTCAATACCGCAAAAATCGCCCCCGGACCGCCACCCGCTATCGAGCCTCCAAGCGTCCCCGGCGAGGAAACAAAGCTTTGGTTATCTGTGGTGGACAAAGAAATATTTTCTATCATCTCCTCGGTTGTACAGTCAGCCTTTTATTTTGGAAAACCGCGTGCGACGTTCTATTTCTCTTCAACTTCATGGAAACGGAAAGCGCAGAAAATGGATACTTACCGTCCTCCCCGGAATCAAGAATGTAGCAAGTCAACGTCGTAGCGCAGCACAAATGGCTTGTCGATCGAAGAAAAGTGAATAAACTATCAAGATCTGGCGCGAAAATTTTCGTAATACAAATATACGGTGTGGCGACGGGGGTGGGCCGCGCTTGGTCTCATCGAGCAGCTTGACAAGCTGGGACGGAAACTGTTGGAAGTCCACAAGTAACCTCTGCTCATTCTTCAGTGCGTGGAAGTCGCTCTCCCCCAGCACCAACGAGTACAGAAAAAATGGATCGCTCGTGTCGGTGAGGTCGCAAAGAAGCACCTGATGGTGCGACGGCGTAAGGTCCAACCTGGAGGAATGAGACATCAGCAATAAAAAAATCATGCCACCGGAAAATAATAATAAACCCAGCACACCAGCAGTACTTACTTTGACTGCATGGCGCTGCAGCTACAGCTTCACAACCTTGCTCTACCAAGGCTGCCCCATTGTGTACGTGTAGTTTGGGTTTCTTTGAGATACATAAAACTGGCAGAAAATACGCTCTTGGGCCTTAATCCTAATATTTATGCTTTATTCAAGGAAGCTCAAGTTCGCATAGGTATCCGTGGTAGCCAACTCACGAAGAAGCAGACCCACAGCGGGCAGCGGGGGGCACCACGAGGAGCATGATCATATTGATATTTATATATATTATATAATTCAAACCAATACACATCTGTGGTCGTGAGTATTTTTGTCTGATTCTACATGATGACATCGTGTAGAAGATTTAGATGAAGCAAGTCTCTACTTGGTCTTACCGTATTTTGACATTCAGGGTGGCCACAGACTCGTCCTTGTCGGCTGACTTGAGCTTGACGGATATCGTGTCATTGTACAGGATGCGCCCTGTCTCAAGAAGAGCCATGGCGCTGCTGCCAGTTCCCCGCAACTACAGCACAAGCGTACTGCTTGTTACCTTCGTGCCATGTTGATGTTGTCCTTGTTGTCCGCCTTGTAGAGCAGGGCGTCGGGCGCGGGCGGCGTGCCACGTTGACACACCAATTGCCTCGACGAGATCGATGACCTCAAAACTAGTTTTCTATTATTTTTATTTTTGCGATTGACACAAATTCTACTTTTTACAGCCGGAAAGTGGTGGACTAATTGATCCCACGATGTGATCTCTGTGCTCCTTCGCGGGGTTCTTTGCTTCCTCAGAGCTGCGAAGTGCATCTTTCGGTGCTGTTTCTCGTGATCGTGATGTTGATGTTCGTAGTACAGTTATAAAGTATCACAACACAGCACGAGGACGTGCAGCAGGTGCAGGTCTCATTCAAAGAACATACTGCCAATGTCTACCACAACTCAACCACTACAACCATCCTCCGAAACACAAAACAAGCACAGACGAAACGTGTCCCACAACAAGAAGGTCCCTCAACAAGAACAAGATTCGCTAAGTGCAGCAAATGCAATCTTCAACTTTTTTTCTACTTCGAGACACAGTTCTTTGCTGTCATGTAGAAGGGACGTCGCCGGTGCGTCGAATGCAGCACCCGGGTTGTCTGCTTACACCAAAAGAAAACTCATTCAAATTTGAAAGAACAGCTGCAGCAGCCACTGCAATCGGAACCGCGAGGCCAAAACGGAAATATTAAGGGGAGCCAATGGCTGCTCCGCACGACCGCAACGCGTCGCGTTAGTTTATTTTCTCATTGACAACATTGAAATTGATGGATTCCGCAGCTGAGTTCTTGTTTAAAAAACCATCAAAGAACTTCAACTTGTCGCATCTTCATGCTCCTTACAGAAGCCTTTCAGACTTGTCGCTGTCGCTTGTACAACATGATAGAAAAGGGTCGGTGCGGTTCGAGCGCATTCCTTCGCCTTCCTCTTCACATCAGTTATTGATGTATTTTGACGTCTACCTTAGAACTGGAAGTCGTGTCGTGCAGCAGGGGGCACGTGAAGCTCAGTTTTCGAGGTTGATACTGGTTCCGAATTTGTCGTAGAGTTCCTTCTTCGCCGTGTCCATTTCGGTTTTCACAGTTTCGATTTTGTCGGTCATAGCAGCCAGCTTCTGCTCGGTAGCGGTCTTCTGCTTCTCTAATCTTTCCGATGCTTCCATATCGTCGACGGGCAGGAAACAGTCCCCAAATTTATACATCAGGCCATCCGCTTCCAGGCAGCACTGCACTTCTTCTTCTGCGTCTGTTAGCATTTGCAGCTCCTTTTTCACCTGAAGAGTCAGAATGCGTCACGTCATACATACAACATACAGTTCGCGAAGATGTAAAGTACCTAAGTCCTCCAATGCAACACAGAACAAGAAAACAGGCCCACAAGCTTCGCTTGAAGCACAAGCAAGACGACGCTGAGCTTGAGCGTGGCTTCTCGTGCTTTCTTTAAAAATGTAGACCAGATTGCATATGGTGCAGCAACTTTCAATATATAATAGAAATAGTTGTCGTGTGTCCGGGCTCCTTAATTATATATAATTCACGATCATGGTTGTCATTTCTTCATCTTCACGCAGTTACGGCACGGGCCACGGGGGCGGTTATTTCAATTTTATGTTTCCTTTGCCAATTCCAGATGCAGATGCAGATCCAGCTTGTTCTTGCTCAAGCCCAATGTAACAAAAACAGAGCAGCTCCTTGCAGAAGTTGAGGTAGTACCACTTCGATCTCCTCTGAGAGCTCGGTGTATTCGGTGTTTAGCCTGGAAAACCGGTTGATTTTGTTTTGGTCCTCTTTCCGCACTTCGATGTCCTGCGGCCCGACATTATCTTCACTGGAAGCTGGCGCAGCGCCGTCTGTCATGGTTTACAAAGGTGTCTTTTTTATTTTGTTTTAATGCTACTAGTACTAGTCGAAATCGAAAAAATGTACTTAATGGGTCGGAGTGCGTGGGACGACGAGACCAAGGACACGCGCCACAATACAGGAACGTAGTAGGAGCGTTTGCTAGTAAAAACGTTCAAGCTGCACCACAACAAGATAAATGCAACTATAACTATTAAACAAACTCAAATCTGCTGGTACCTACGCCTGACGAAGATGCAAATCAATTTATACACTGCCTCGAGATACCAAATGGACCATAGCAGTACACCACTCGCTCAACTGCGACCCAGCATAGTTAGAGTTACACATAGACACAACTTTATTTTCACGTAGTCGTGGTGGCCAAACACGACGGACGATGGCATTTTGCGATCTTCTAGTCGAGAGTATGAGTACCTTTTCTCAATAAAATAGGTGATCACGATTTTCATTCTTCGTGGTCATTGCGATCGCCGGCATGTACTATCCATAGATCGGATATTCTTGGTACTGCGCTTTATTTTTCAGCATGATCACGACCAGAGAGAAAGAGATTGCGTGCAACAAAGATATCTGCTCTTCGACAGGGTTCTTGGGGTTCTTCATACTGTACCATGCATTTCGTGCCTCTTCGGGAGTTCCATTTTTTCAACCGGGAAAATTGAACACGAAAACGGCCACTGATCATGTGCGTAGGGATTTTTTCGTATCATTGGAAAAGTTTTGTGTCGTTCAGCAACGTGCCGTAGTTCCAGTGGTACCTCCTGTCCTTCAACCAGCATGCCGTATCTCTTTCTCGGGTAGTGCTTCTACGACCAGGAGAAGGCAATCATTGCAAACTTCGGCTGGACCAAGTGCCATTGTACCAGCGCAGGCTGGCACAAGGTATGTACAAACTCGCAGCAAATCTGTGCAAAACTGCTGTGCGGTCCAGGTCTCCTAAGTACTCTACCTAGGGTTCTTCGTTAGTGCAATACCAGTATCTCCTTCTTCTTGTGCCACGTGCTGCGAAAATAGTAAACTCGAACAACTTCGGAGAATTAGCTCGGCTATAGTAAACTGCCCTAGGCTGAGGAAAGAGGTTGAGGGAATTATCCGGGTCCGCTTCCGGCGTGTCCATCTTCATATCCATAAACTGACGGGCTGCATTAAACTTAAAGTGCACAGCTACAGAGTAAAATACAACTGAAATTACAAGATTGCTTTCATTCAGATTCATTGTGGTTAAAGTTATAATTTTTTTAAGGCTACAAGATTATTTCACAGTTCCGAGCGGGAGGAGGGAATCCTCAATGTCAGCAGCAACAGCCTGAAAATCGCGGGAGGAAATCTTCAACAACACATTTATATTCAAAAATCATAGCAACCACCACGAGGCGGGCAGCTACTGCAACAACCTGTTCGCTGATATGGTACTACACAATAGAACAAAGTGCTGTGTCTAGTTTGATTGGTGAACACAACGCTGAATAGGCTGTCGCTCTTGCCTATGGAAAAGAAAATGATGGCGAAAAAACTTGCCGGACGCCGAGCGGGGACGGAGGAGCAGGACATCAAAGTGAGTCGCAGGTGATGAACAAGTTTTTATCACGCAATGTCGTCGAGCAGGCGCCAACGCTCTTCCCCTGGGAAGTAGGAAGAGGAGTCGCCACCTTGCTCGTGAACATGGTAACTATCCCGGTGGCGCGGCTGACTGAAGACGCCTGCTCCGGCCGGTATTCAAGAGCTCGAACTCCCATAGTCTGATGCTGTGGTACTGTCGGCACCGTATTTGTTCCCCTGCTTCATCATGGCGTTTTTAGTCGCACTCTTCGGAGTTAGTATTGGTCTGATCTCCGTTCCTAGAGTGCTGTCGTCCTCCACGTCGTCATGTTCTTGCTTCCTACTTCTCGGGGACGCGCCCTTGACAGCAGCGCCGCTTGGGAGAACGAGCGGGCTCAGCGGCCCAGCCTCGAAGTGCAGCGCCCACGCAATACCAGTAGAGACGAGGCCGATAAACGTGAAAAATTTCTCGATTTCTCCGTACCCCGCAAGCTTCTGCTCTTCTGTCACGCTTGGCCCCTCCTGTTTTATGCCATTCATAACGCAAGATAAGGAAATGGGAACAAGTGAGAGGACAAATTGCCCATGTTATATAAGATGACCATGACATCGTGTACCTCATTTGTGGACCTTTGTAGTGTTTCTTGATCTTGTCCTTCAGGTTCGAGAAACCAAGAATACTTTCATCCACACACTGACTCTGCTAAAATGAAAAGGGTAAGCAGTTCCCTTGCTCTCGCTTTCAACTAGCAATTCGTGCAACATGACCAAATGACCAGAATGCACAGCCAAAGGCAGCAAGAAGAGCATAAAGCATTATAATGCAGCAAGAAGAACAAACTAAGACAAGGGAAGCGAACAGATGCCGACCATAACTCCCATTTTCTTTTCTTAAACTAAAACTTAAACTTATCTAATTGCAATAGCTATACCGTTCGCTGCTGCAGGTCTCCGACCAGCAAGGGAATCAGAGCCAAGCCGATGTTTTGCAGTGAGACCGTAACGCCATATGCGGTGCCGAGGCAGTTCTTCGCGACCGTGAGAGCAATGCTCGGCCACAGCGCCGCAGCGAAAACGGTGTAGACGGAGCCGAGCTGAAAGCTGGCCATGTAGGGGCTTAGCATCAGCATCATGCCGTGAGTAAACGCCAAAATGGTCGCGCTCGCAGCAAGCAGAATCGTTCTCTGCCCGAACTTGTCAACGAAATGCCCGAAAATTGGGGTCGCGAAAGCGCTGATGATAAACATCCACGCGGCCGCACGAGAAGCGTGGGCGCTTCCAACTGCAACTTCTTCATTGCTGTAGGTCCTGTGATTTTAGGATTTATGAGCCTTGAGGGAGTTGTTCTTTCGTGACGCTTATTGTGCACAATGCATCCATGAAAACCAAACAGAAGATGGAACCCTGTGCATGAGAAACATTCCTGCGAAGCGTTGAAAAACCAAAATGACAATCAACTATCCTATCGACATGCTGCCTTCTGAATCTGATACTGCAAAGAGAAAGTAGAAGATAACAACAAGGAGTAAGTACGTTGCAACGAACAGCGGTTGAGCGATGTTGTTGAAGGGAAGAATTGCCCCGTACATGAGTACGCACAGGGCGCACAGGTACCAGAAGTGCCTGGGTAGCCTGGTGATCATTCCCAGCGACACCTCTTCATCATCATCGGCCGCCTTCGTCAGCTTCTCGCCCCAGACGGACCCGAAGTTTGCGAGACCGGAAATGGCACAAAGCACAAACCCCACCAAGAACGGAATCACAGGGTCGTTGTTGGTCAGTGTGGCAATCCAGGGAGTCACAATGGCGTTCACCGAGCTGCCCATGCGTGCAATGCTCAAATTCAAGCCCAGCGCCAACGCGATTTCAGCCCCCTCGAAGTACCTAGAGAGAAGACGACAAGTCCGTTGGCTTTTTCACCTCATTTTCACAAAGAACGCAAGATGAATAGTAGATATGCTGGTCGAGGACAGATTTGAAAACACTGGGACTTTCTCGTCGTTATTTCCTCTGATCTAATATCACTATCGTAATATTCGTATTCCTCTGCGCCGAATCGACCACATGGAGAGAGTTGCAGCGAGGAAACAAACCAAAAGAAATGCAACAGCATGGAAATAGTCTGAAATCAACTGTAGTACGAGAAGAGGAGTGCGTTCTGTGCCACTTGTAGACTTTCACCACCGATTCCGAATAGCGCGCGGCCGCATAGCATCAGTGTCCAAGAGTTTGCCCTGCAGCCCAAAGCTACCAGTCCCGCACCCGTGACTACACACGTAGCTAGCGCGAGCACGCTCACCTGTTGTAGAAAAAGTGTCACATTATTAAATATGTTTGTGTCTTTCTCCTGTCAGGAGTCTGAGTCCTCTTCTAAAGAGAATAATCGTGATGAGATGCAGATGGTGATCGTCATCGTCGTCGCTGCATGCTACTGAAATATAAACGTCTTTGTCACTCCTTCACGATCACGATCGCGTTTCATTCTTTTTCTTGTGTTCGATAAATAGTTGTGAGCAAGTCGAGGTCGTCCTCGAATCATGAGTGGGCCGTAGCTGAATGACAGCTCAGTATCCGCTTTGCTCTGACAGAGCACCAAGCAAGCAATCTTTGATGAAATTAGTATTTCTATTTTCGTCATACGCAAACAACAAAATAAAAGTGGAAGATGTTGTCCTTTTTACCTTAATGCCAACTCGGTCAATGAGGATGCCGCAGACGAGCGGGAGCACAATGTTGGGGAAGCTGTAGAGCGAGTAGAGCATGCTGAAGTGGATGTCAAAGTGCTCGTCGTGCCCGAAGCGTTGTTTCATGGCGTTGAATAGCGTGGACGGATTGTCGTACGCATAAAATTGCCCAAACAGATATAGCGTTCTCAACCGTTTTTACATGAATCGCTGTCACGTCATGCAAAAACAGCAAAAGGAAAAGCGAAACGGCCGAGAGTTTCTTGCGTCTTCCGGTACATTTTTTTTTGTGTTTGGATAAGATTTCTTCAATACTGTTGAGCAAGTCCTCGCGAGGGCCTTGATGTCATGCAAGCACGATGCTCTTTGTTTATCTTCGTGTCCGTTTGAAGTGGCAGTGGGCTAGTGTATTTTAGTTTTTCTGTGCGACAAAAACAAAAAAACTATGTAACAGCGATCAGCGTAGCGTTTGAGAAAGCCATAAGAGGCCCACACAGGTCATCGCCAGGACGCGCCACCGCATGCTGTGCCGCCGACCCGCCGCGATACTCGCATCGGCGCGCGAGCTTAACATCTTCTCGCGCTCGTGCTGGTCCCGCGCACTTCGTGGTGTCGCATTAGTTGGGGAAGGCATGCTGGCTTCGCAGAACTAGAAACAAACGACAACGAGTACTATGCGTCCTTTTCCTATAAGATCAATGAAACTGACTGGTCCTAGCTGCTGGTGCTCGTCGGAAGAAGTAAGTTGCCTTAATATTCTCTCTCGAACATCAAAACTGTTCTGGTGCAGCGTGTTTGTCAATGCGTCGGTCTGACAAAACGAAAACAACAGAACTGATGCGCGGTGTAGAAATCGTGAAAATAAGAAAGAGGCTGAAGGCCAAGCAACTAGCTTGGTGGTTGCCTCGGAATACCTTTCGCTCAAGCAACGGAATACTTTCGCTCAAGCAGATCCGTCGCTCGAGTAATGGTTGCAGCTAGAGGTTGTAAATTGTAAGTACAATTATTAACGTTACACTTCGCCTCGTCCTGCAATACACACTGGTACTTATTCTTATTTGTATTTCAATGCGTCAATCTCGCGTACCACCTTTATTGACCAATATCAGAATCAAATCGGGAGAAGTCACATCTTTTTATTTGAGTACTTAAGAAAGCAATTTGATGCTCTGGGGGCAGAAGGAGTCATGTATTCGATTTGGTGGGTGTTACAGAAAAAACTGAGTGAGTTTTCACCTTCATTTCAATCTCATTACTTGTGAAGCCAAGTGGTAATCGCTGAGGTCTTGGCTTTTTGCAAGGGAAGCCGGCACCTCGATTAGTGCACGGAGCAGGACGATGACGACGCACGGAGTTGTCACTCAGAACGAAATTGCATCAGACGACCGAGAAAGTTAGGACGAGCTGTAGGCCCATAAAAGGACGAAGATCAACGAAAGGCCAGGAGGCCTTCTTATGCTCACGCTTTCTCTCAAGTGCGAATCGAACGAGCTCGCGAGATGACGGAAACCGATGTTGATAGGGATACGATAGACCGAATCGATGGCGTAATGAATTTTCTCTACATGATGATCTGGGCACTTTCACAATGCTACATCGATGACAACCGATGCTACATGACATACACGCTACGAAACCGAATCATCGACTTGCTCAGGCAGACCGAAAGTTGTATCTTTTGTTTGCAAGTCAATCTCAATTCTTTCACTACACTGTGTATTATACGATGGCGATACATTTAGAACATCACAATAAGATAAAGATATTGAAGTACAGGACCGCATCATGTAGCTGTCGGGCTAGCGCTGATGCCACCGCTCGCAAGCGACAAGCTGTGTCTTACTTTTTCGACAAAACGGCAAGGGTGAATACGGGCACTAACGCTCGGATAGAGTCGGAGTGAAATGTTCCCAGAACCAAAATGTTTACGAAACAAGGGTAGAAACAAAGTGGCAGTGCTCTTGTTGTTGAGGTTCTTGACGTCAGACAGAAGGCGAGTCGTCACGTCGTTGAAATTACGCACTATAGCGCAGCCACTTCATCATCCTCGAGCCGATGTCGAAAAAAGGTCGATGATATCCCGGTAATAAAGAAGCGAAGAGAGTGCTGCTTTGATTGAAAATCTTAGCGAAATCGGGGGAAGAAATGCATATATACAGTTGAGGTTTTGGTAACGTAGCAAGAACTGTTTTCCGCATCCAAATAAAAAGTGGTATACATTTTTGACCATGTTATCATAAATAGACTAGTAATCCTTCAGAAGCTATGCATACAACAACTACAGAGTTCTTATTTGTTTTTGGCAATACGAAACAATACGAAATGTGAAACTACAAGTAACCAATAAATACAAAGTCGAAGAAAGATGGCCCTACTCTCGTCTTTTTGAGTCATGACGAGCGGAAGAGTTCTCCTTAAAGTAAAAGTTGTAAATCAGAAGATGAACAGTACGCGTCTGAGAAGCAAATTATTTCTTGGCGAGATCCCCGGTTTGAGATAGCGTTTCAACATCAACATCTTGATCATGCTAGACAAGGATGCAAGCAGCGACAACATCATGTTTGCGATGACAAACGCGAAAAAATCCCATCAGCAGGCAGGAGTTCTAGTTGTAGCGTCCTACCGCCATCAAAAAATTGTTCAGTCCTATTTTTTTATGAGTCATCTCGCAACATAAGCATAACCTTAACCACAACGGGCGCGGGTCTTGTTACACGCGAGCCATGAGTGGCTTCGCGGTATGCTTCAGGTCCGCAAAAGAAGAGGATTTGAGTTTGCCGGACGACCCGCCAGTTCCCGTCGTCGGCAGATGATGAATCCCAGCACGGAGATGCTGCTGCTTCGCAGGAGACGACGCTGCGCCCCCGTTCGCGACGGAAGAGTTCAGAGACGGGCTAACCACGCGTCGACTGGCGCCGTTCGGGAGACCGCTCGGCGGCGCCCCGCTCGCTCCGTCCTCGGCCTGAGAAGCTGCTCCTGGGCCGCCGACAAGGCTGGTGCTGCTCACCGCGGTAGTCAAGATGCTCGTTCCGGTAGCGATCTCGACAGCGCAATCGTTTCTGTTCAGAATGTTGATAGACTGCTCAACGAGGTCGTTCGTCAGACCAACCAGCGGATTGCACTTGATGAAATGCGGTCGCATGCGCGGCTCGCCGGCGTTCAGATCCATATCGTCAATGGCGATCCAATCTGAAATTATGTATTGCATGCTCCTCCTTCTTGCTCTGTACAACTTGCGTCATCGAATCAATTCGCGCAATTTTTTTATCGTCACACCGTAGATGGTAGAAAGATGAAGGCTCCACCTCTAAAAAAACTCATGAACAAGATGAAGATTACCCTGAAGAAAAAGCATAAGTAGCGGTACGTAGGTACCTTTGATTTGATATTTATCCACCCAAGTTAGGATCTCCGCGGACCGTTTCCCGCAGATACCAAAATCCGGCGTAATGTCGATCGGCGTTTCTATGCCGTGTTTGGCCAACATTTGGTATGCCATGCGTAGCGTTGGCGGAGTTCTTCGCCAAGCGGACGAGAGAACGATTGACGCGCCGGACGCTTGGAGTATTCTGCGAAGCAGGCCCATCTTCTGTGCGTTGAATAGCTGCTCTTGTCGCGTCACGCGAATTGAGTGGAGAACCTGGTTTTCATTTGCTTTAATATTTTTCCTCTTGACAGTGACTGTGTAACAAGTGTATGTAAGTAGCAGAAGACCTTCATGCGAATGTGGTGGATCATCCGCAGCTGCGCCTTACCTGATTTGCAACTTTCCCTGCGTTCTTGCCTTCGGTGTGCGGAAACATTAAATGCACAAAATCGAATACAGACGCCAACAAAAAATGCAGACTCAAAAATCTTCATGTGCAATGAAAGCAGTTGTAGTCTTTGACGTTGGAAAGAAGTGAGCAATGTCTTCAATGTAGAAAGAAGAACGGCATTAAAAATATACTCCGTCCACGTCAAGAAACACGATCTTGGGTTTCTTCTCTCGCTCCTCCTGTTGCTGCTTGAACGCCTGGGAGTTGGACATGTTGGCCTTCCGTGCGTTTTCCTTCCGCTGGGAGTGTGTCATTGCCCCACCATAGGCATTCGGACGGTTTGCGGCTTTTGATGGGGATAAACCGGCCATGCTACCAGAGCGCGAAAGGCCCATACTTGATCGCTGAACTTGCGACGGACCTGCACCAATGATTTCTTGATGTTTCTGCTTCATCATGGTGTGTCGTACTAGCTGACATAGCTTTATTTAGCGACAACACAAGGTTAATATTTAATGCCTACTACAATTAGGAGTACTGCAAGTTGTAAAAAGAAACGAACTTCTACTAGTGCTGACAGACGTGAGGATGAAAAGCAAAACGGAAATTAACATTACCAAATATAGCCGCCGAGGCGGGGGTAATGAGGTCACGCAGGGTCTTTTTGACTGGACAGCGCCGGGTCTTTTCGCTCTTTTCAGAGGCGAAACGCTTTCCCGCACGCTATGGCCCCACAAGGGCCTCCGCCAGGGTCGGCCCTGTGGGCCCCCCCCAAATCGGGCCCATAGCATGCGGATTGGCTTGCTGCTTTTGGCGGGATTTGCGTCCTTTGGGTTTTTTTTGCTGAAGCGCTTCCCTGAATCGAAACGCTTTCCCGCCTGCTATAGCCACCCCAGGGCCTCCACGAGGCCCACCCCCATGGGCCCCCAAAATCGGGCCCATAGCATGCGGGTTAGCTTTTAGCTTTTGGCGGGCTTTCCGCTTTTTGTTTTTTTTTGTTGAAAAGTGGCAACTTTTGGACTGCCCCCCGCCTTACAAATGCCCGACTTTGGTGGCCGGCTCTGCGGCCTCGAAAAATGGGCAAAAATGGTGCCAATAGCACGCGGCTTCGCTTTCTTTTTCCCGCCGTCAATTTTTGGGCGCCCCTTTTTGGGCGCCCT
>JACKZZ010009202.1_pt1 | contig 13036 bp, 6 predicted proteins | sample 8027871 | NCBI WGS metagenome assembly JACKZZ01 (sample SAMN15724774, study PRJNA655200) | protist metagenome | isolation source: fluorescence activated cell sorting (FACS) single amplified genomes of... | place: USA: West Boothbay Harbor, Gulf of Maine | collected 2000-07-19
GAACTCTGCAACGTGTTGTGACCCAACCCTCAGAGCTGTTGACCTGTGGTGTTAAACTCATTGCATTGCACATAACAATGTGTGCGTGCATGTTTAAATTTTAGCGTTTTATTGTTTATCAACAGGTGCGGAGTTTCACCCGCTCAGGCATGGGCTCTAGGAACTTGTTTGGCTTTTTCCGGCTTGGGTTGCACAATGCCAGGGCGGTAATGCCGTGGTCTCCCGCCCCGACGCATCAATTCGTCTGCACCCTGTGCAGCTGCCCACTCGTCCTCGAGAACCGTGACCTGGTGTTCTGCACGGTCCCAAAGGTGGGCAGCACTGTGTGGAGAAAGATCCTGAGATTTGTCAATGCTTGTCCACAATCCTTAGACTCTGGAGAAGTGTCAGGGAAAGCTTATTTCGAACTGAATTGCCCGTCTTTGGGTCTCCAGCACCTATCCGACTACAGTATCCAACGGCAGGACGAAATTCTCACTAATTTCACCACTGCAACCTTGCTCCGCCATCCTTTAGCAAGATTCCTTTCAGCCTATCTAAGCAAGATCGAAAAAAAAGAAGGCATGTCCTTTGAGGATTTCGTGATGCAAGTTGAGCGGAAACCAGATAAGAAGAGGAATGAGCACTGGCAGAGTCAGACTCTCTTGTGTGGACTGGACACTATAAAGTATGATTGGGTCGGGCGGTGGGACCTAGGCATGGGTGCCGCACAGCCGTCCTTGGCGTTGATGAGCAACATGAGTCGAAGCATGGGCATCCCTTATGACTTGCTCAAGGAGAGGTTTTTTACTAGCGAGCGTGACCATGGAGGCGACAGGATGGACCAGTATTACACGGAAGCATTGAGGCAGCGGGTCAGCCGACTGTACAGGCAGGACATCTGCTTCTTTGAAACAGGCAAGGTTGAGTGCTGATGTCCCTCCAGCTTTTGTTCAGATGCCCTCCAAATAACTCCCCTTGCTTGGGTCCTATGCTTACTTGTCTGTAGTAAATTTAATGACACACAGATGTTGCTGCAACCAAGGACTGTGTAAAGTCTTCCTTTCAAAACTGTTCTCACCTGTCAACATGCCGATCCTGCTTGTCTAGAATGACTGATGCCGACTTGGTATTTTCTCACGATTTTGATTTTGCCTCTTCTATCAACATGTTGAGTATTGTGGACAAGGAGAGAGCGTACGGTTCCCATATTATACACCGTTAGCTCCCGCACATGCTGTAGTGTGGCCATTTTTTCGCTTCCGGGCACACAGAAGGGGTTCTTTCACTCTATTCCCATATTTTGGGATCACACTAGTTAAAAATGAGGTCACAAATTAGTGAGGAAGCAGAGACAATAATCAAAGAGGTCAAAAAGCCCTGAAAGATCGACCTTCATGTCTTCCGTTTGGAGTCATTTCTTCAGTTTTTTTGGCCAAACTTGAACCAAAATGACCATCACTACACATGCATTTAATAGGTATTAATCATGCTTAGCATGCTTTGATCGCCTGACTACGAAGCGAAGAGATCTTCCTTAGAAACTGTTGCGCCTGAATCCAACATTACAACAAGGTAGAAATAAAGTGAAATCAATTATGAACAGGAGTTAGAGAGAGGAGGGAGAAAGAAAGAGAGGAAGAGAGAAAGAGAGCAACCTGGATCTTTGAAGTTGTCGATGTTGGGGAGTACATGCTTCAAGCCCACTTCATCTTCCACTCCAAACCTATCCAACCAGAGCATGCAGCAGCATGAGACCGAGCACAACGTTGGTACCATTCACAACATACGTCTCACCCTGTGAAATGCAACGACCGAGTCTAGGGAGGTGTACAATCTGCATCTCCCTCCGGGGGCATCTGAATCTAGCCGCACAATATATCTATCTAGCAGAAGCAAATTGTCTTTATCTGAAGTGCTATGCTTATTATAATGCACTGGCGGAGACATGGCTGCCATCGTGGTCAGAAGATTTGCGTCAGCACCGGCTAGAGTCCGATGCAGCCGGAAGACGCACATCGTACTACACCCACAACCGCCCGTGTACAATGGGCGTCTTCAATTTTGTGCATGACTCCATTTTTTATAGCAGCGTACCATTCTCCGGTCGGCTTCCAGACCGCTTCCCAGCCGGACGTGGGGATGAGCCTGCAGCGGAAAGCAGCAAGGAAGGCGGGTACGGAAGAGCCGCGTGTCAGAGCATACCGCACAAGGTGCAAATTGCAAGTAGCTTCCACAAGGTCTCTCAGAGACTAGCGCAGTCAAAACGAAAACAAAAAACGTAGGGACACGTACAAGCAATATTTCTTGACAGCAAGAACTTATGGAAATAGCCAAGCACACACCCACAGAGCAGTCAACCAGGCTTTACCTGCCCCGCCCGATGTTGAGGGAACCACCTTCACGAAGTGTCTCTGGAAATTTACCAAATATTTTCCCGCCATTGAGACCGCCACCAGCCATGAAAATGTTCCCTCCCCAAGCATGGTCTGTACCGGCCCCATTGCTCGTCAGAGTCCTTGCAAAGTCCGAGATCGAAACCACCAGCACATTATCCCAGACACCCTGTCACAAGACCCACCACATGAACACGCGCGTGAGCAAGCGCTGGTCTCAGAGTTGTCAGGAGGCACGTTGGCAATAGTAATAATTCAAATAATATGCAAGCTGCAAATTAATTAAACAGCGGGAGCTTTGTAAGGTGGAAACGAAACCGCCAGAAGGGAGACATCAACAACAAGCAAGTGAGAACTTAGGGCATTCTCACTATCACAGTGACAACTGAAGGTAAGGCTTAAGTCAGGAGGGGGGAGGAGAGTAATATGATTATTCTCACTATCAAAGTGACAACTGAAGGTAAGCCTCAAGTCAGGAGAAGGAAGGAAAGTAATATGCTTATAAAATATATTGAAATATTTTACATATTGTATACTTACACACAACAGAACAAAAACTAATTATATACTTAGTTAACTAAGGACCACATAATGACAACCGCAGGGGCCATATATAATAAATATATTTGTCTATAAAATTCAGGAATTGGATTCCAAAACTGAAGTAAGTGGCGTTTCCAGACCTGGCTTTTCATTTCAGTGACAAAAGTCTGCATGCCACGATTGATGGGGTCCAAGAGGGCGGGTAGGTTGAAAGTAGAATGAGTGTCGTACCCATATAGTTCGGTAAAAAAGACAGCGCGCTCAGTTTCCAGTTCACTTCTCAACTTAATCAGCTTGGAGACCTGCTCCAATTGCTTGCTGAAGAATTCGTCGTCAAATGATGTCGCCAGCGTCACAGTTTCAATCTTTCCTCCTAGTTCCTCCGACCGCTCCAGTGAAGATTTAAGCAGTGCGGAGAGAGTATCAGACATGATAAACTCCGACTCTTCTTTGTTCATCTCCAGAGAAGTATTACCAAAGGTTTCGAACTCATTATAGCGCTTCACACCATCCCAGGCGCCCACGATATCGGGAGGCTTAACTCCCTCTAGCATCTTGACGTTGCCCACGAGGGAGTAGAGCTCAGAAGCGAATGGTTGAGACTGATTCAGCAGCACCTCTACCATGCGTCCAAGAACGCCCTTGGCATTAATGTTAGAGGGGTCGCAGCTGTGCATGGATTTCTGCATGACATTGTGAGCGAACAAGGAAGGAGGCAGCTCTTTCTGTCCGCTCTGGTACTCTGCTTTCGTGACTGGCTCGACCAGGGCACCAATGTTCGCCATAAAGGCAGCATCCCCTTGATTGTAGAGATCTCGGAGAACGCTGAGGCTAGGGTGGATTTGAAAATAGTCGCATGGCTGGTCGCTAGTCGCAGCGATCCGCTCTGAATCTGCTTGCTTCGCAATGGCGGCACCGGTCCTGACGTCTAAGTACTCCTGGTAATAGTCCTTTGCAGTCGATCCATCGGCTTCAGTACAGCTCGAGTGTGGTACAATCATGTTGTAACTGTCAAAACCCCCATTTTGGAAGACAACGACAATGGCCTTGTAAGGACGGCCAAGAGACTGCGTCTTCGGCAGCTCAGCCCTTTGTTTGCCATTAAGGGTGTGCCCTCCGATCGTGTGGAATTCCGAAGTGAGAGTAAACATCTTTTGAACAGCTTTGCGAGCCTCAGCGGCAGGGTCTTGTGCCCCGTCTTGAACTGCCTGTGCATAGGCAGTGTCATAGACCTGTTCCAAGATGACTTTATTCTCTGAAGCCAAGCGACGGGAAGTTAGCAAGAGATCTAGTTCATCAATCAATCCACTCGCAGACCCTGTGTGACTAAATTGTAGAGCGCCTTCGTTGTTGCGCACTGCTTCAGACACTGGTGAGCATTCAGTCCCCCACGATATTCCAAAACCATCGTCACAGGAGCTGAGTCCAATGTCAATCAGTGAATTCACACCATTAAGAAAATTTATCACGTTCGGAGTAGTCACCAGCTGAGCCTCAGGAGAGACTAACTGTGCATCTGCGACTTTGCCATCGGCACTGAACTCGGGCAAATAAAAGCCAAAGACTGAACGTGCTTTAAAAGCTGCCTGCCCGATCAGGGCGTCCAGCTCCCCCAACACCACTTCATAACCAGGCTTCGGCTTGTACTCCCACACTTTCAAGAGCTTAAAGATCTTTTCCAAGGGCTCCAGGACACGCCCAAAGTACCTGTCCTTGTCCAAAATCGCCGACCTCGCCTCTCTATCCAACAGCAGCGCAGCAGTGGTGGCCTGCAGGCACCCATACCGGCCGGAGCCGATGCTGCCGTAAAGTCCTGTCCGGAAGGCAGTGGCAGTGGCCTTGACGTAGCGCGGAGTGGGATTGGAGGTGACCAGCCTTTGAATCAGCCTGTAGACCACAAACGGAGCGGTAGAGTTGTGTTCAAAGAGGAGGTCCAGAAGGGAATCCACCTCATTCTCTATCGCGGGTATGTAGGCACTGGTAGGGGTGTGCTGAACCCACGGCCACTCGTATTCCCCCACGAATGGCATGAAAGTGGGAGGATTACGGAAGGAAAACCTTTTGCCTTCGCCAGCATAGACCATAGATTCGCGATTGAAGAAGAAAAGTTTTCGAGTTCCCACTCGTAGAGGTGGCATTTCGAAGATTGTCTGCATATCCCATGAAGTGGAAGCACTCTTTGTCCACACGGCTGCGTACTCAAAACCATCCCCATCTTGCAAGACAGTGCGAGTGTAACCAGCAGAAAGAGTTTGTGGATCCGGTGCACCAATAGCCAGGCGCTTCCTCATATCCCATGCTGATGAGATTGCAGAAGAGGAAGCGTAGATAACACTATCTTCCACTTCGATGTTGCAAACACAGGTCCCTCCAGTGCCCGGCAGACAACCAACACCACAATCAACAGGGTTTGAGGGCTGAGGGAAGGCGCCATCCTTCCAATGCACGCGGAAGAAATTTTTTGAGTCCAGTTCCACTTCAGGAAGTAGGTTGGCACCACTCAATGCATCGACGACAGCGATGCTGCCTTTTTCATTGGGAAAGACCTGGATTTGAAGAGCGCAGGCCGTGCTCCTCCATGCGAAATGATAGGGCCCGCAAGAATCGTCGAACGTGTGCCAGTGGTGCAGACTCTTTTCACAGAGTCCACCACCTGCCGCAACACAGCGCTGTTCAGCCACAGCATAGCTCATCTTTTCGCTTGCAAAGAGACACTGAGGTCCATAGGAAGGGAGATCTAAGAGTGTGGTGGGATCACCAGCCTCACAGCAGAGCGACACGCCCACCCGGGAAGCAGGGTTTGCACATTGCACACTGTCGTCATCTCCGTACTTCGCAGCGCGCCCCCCTTGGAAGAGAGCCAAGCGGACACAAGGGACTGAAACGTACGTGTAATACATGGTGCGAGCTGCGACAGGGTCGTTCACTTGTACCACACGGACGGCCCCGGCATTGCATTCTCCTCCGTGGCAGTTCAGGTTCTGCGACAGCACCACCTCAGTCGGATAGGAGCAGCGCCCACCATCATTGGAATCTGGTCTACACAGCTCAGCATAGAGCGCAGAAGCAGAAGGATCCGGTGCGAAGCGCCCTCGTCTCCCCACGCCCGACTCTGGCGTGGCAGAGTCGTAGTCACTCCCTTCCAGGCTGACGGAGCCGGTTAGAATGAATTTTGCCCCTTTGGTAAGGAAGTGCTGGTCATGGAGCTCGGAGCAAAGGGGATAAGAATCGCCCAGGTAACCACCCTCCAAGTTGATTTTGGGCATGCGATCCTTCCATTCAGGCTTTATTTGCATGGGATCAATATAATTGGTAGTAGCTATGCCTCTCTGTATCTCCTTGTTACCACGATGGCTTTGGTAGTCCATGCCTGTCCAGACGCGTGCCATGGCGACAATGTGATCGTTGGTGTAGGTGGGCTGTGGGATTCCATCAGCATCCAAGCTCTGAGAACCATCTTCATTCAAGTTCCACAGACCAATCGAAAAAAGCTGCATGATTTCTCTGGCGAAATTTTCATCGGGAAAGTTGTTATTGTAGGAGTAAGCTTTGTTACGGACGTACGTCAAGAAGGCGCCCATTACAGGCGAATAAGCTACCTCCTTCAAGATATCACGGTAATTTCCGAATGCATGGCGAACAAAGATATCAAAATAATTGGCCCATAGTTCAATATCACCTGGAAAATCCAATCCAGCATCGCTGACCGTAAAAATCTGCGATAGGGCCCATGCCATGCGAGATCTCAACGCGTTGTCTTCCTTCAAGATGACGTTATTGAACAGCATGGACTTGCCTTCGTACAAAGGGTAGGGGTGATCCAGCTGGTCGATCTTCGTATCGTCGTCCTCCGGCGTGCTGAAGGCGTACTGGTGCCCTAACACCGGGTCATTGGCGGCTTCCCCTGCTGAGCCGCAGGCCTCAAAACCAGCAGCAGTAGGAGTGCCGACAGCTCCTACTCTTGTGGCCATCTCACGTGTTTGAAGGTTCGTAGGCAATGCACCGAAGCTGATACTATCGCCGAAACGGCCAATCTCGGGGAGTTGCCATCGGTGATCATCCCAGCGCCCCATGTCGTTGCCGTGAGGATAGTTCAATTTAGCTTCCCCATTCAAAGCAGTCCTTTCGATAGGGTTATTCTTTCCCTGCTCGAACGCTACCATGTTCCCGGGATGGATTCGCATCCATTGCGATGCATCGCGGACGGAGTACATGTCCTCCTGCACGTGCTCCCAGCATTGCATGATGGTGGCAGGGGGCGAGTACGGCGGCGGATTCGCCACGTACGTCTCGATATAAGGTGCGCCTAAGGTAGTGAGGGCAGGGATGCCGGGTCCGGTCCAAGCTACAGTCATGTGGTGCCCCGCTGTGCTCTGCTTGACCAGGGCTTCCACCAAGTAGCGTCGGCCCGCCTGTAGAGTCAGCGGGCCAGATCCTTGCTCGGGCTCCTCGTAGCTGCGATAGGGTACCCAATCGGACACAGAAGCTACCTCGTTCGAATCGACAGACAGTTTCCCTCGGTCATCCGAGGCGATGAAAAAAGTATACTCTCCGTCACTTGGTGGGATCACGTAGACCCTGGCCCTCACTCCAAACTCGATGACGGCTTCTCTAGCGCTGGGATGAGAAAACTCAGGCTGCGTCAGGACTTGATCTGGATTGTCCTGCAGATATTTGGTCTCCTGGGTGAAATCGTCCACGGACCAGCCAGCAATGTTATCAAAATATTCAAAGGTCACGTGCTGAGTTGGATAGTTTGGTCGGGATTCTACCTGTACTCTTAGACCTGCTGTGTACGCACTGGAATCCTGGCAGAGGTTCGCCACGTCAGTGCTCAGCGAGAGATCCCTGATGTACGGATTCTTATCAGTGCTCTTCCTGAGGTGGTTCATCAGGATAAAAGCCGTATTGGCATCCTGGAATTGGTTGCCATCACTCAGAGTGGCAGGATGAGGACAGCGGGACATGTCGTTCTGCAGCTTCCACCTGGTCCTACCTACCCGGCAGGGGCCCTCATCGAAGGGGGCGTTGTTCTCCAGCTGGTCCATGTAATAGACGGGGATGCTGTTGGCACTGTACCAGTACTTGAGAGTAGCCTCGTCGAGAGAGACTGTAGCAGCTTGAAAATTGAGTGGGGCGCATGTGTCCCTGGGTATGCAGTAAGCCTCATTCACGAAGGTGCGGGGAACGCTTGGACATTGGCCACTGTACTCACTCTCGACATCCACTGGTGCGGATAGAGTGTTTTCCAGCAACTTGAGGCGCGGATCTAGACGCATGTATTCTACACCGTTCCCTGTCCCAAAATCATAGCCCACGAATGCATCCGCCGCTCTCCCAGTCTCGTCACAGCTGCTCTTGGCGGCGGAATCCAAAGAGGTAAGGATCTCGACTCCTGGACTGCCGACCACCGGGGTAAAAGTAGCTTGGTTGCTGGACCAAGTGGTAGTGTAAGTGCTATCCACGTTGGTGAAAGATATGCTCGGGTTGGGCAGGTAGAGGAAATCGAAGTAACTGCCCATGTTAGAATTAAAACTGCAGCTAGAGGAGCTGCTAAGAGCAACCAGTCCTCCTAACCCAGCGTGTTCATCAACAAGACACAGAAGGTAGGATGATTCTATAGCAGGTGCATCAGCACTGCGAAGTAGATAAGGGGCTGCCAACACAGTGATAGAGTTCATCCCAGGGCCAGTCCATGCCACGGAAAAGTGTTCTGCACCCCAGCTTTCCTTGAAGACGACCTGAATCATATAGTCTTGGTTGGCGTTGAGTCTCAGCGGAACTGATTCCTGGCCCTCTTGTTCATCATAAGTGTAGCGAGGAACATTCGAAGAAACTCGAGCACGCTCTCTAGAATCCACATAAAGAATAGCAGAATCGTCGGCTGAAAGATAAAACGTATAATCGCCTGTAGTAGTGGGCCTCAAACGAGCGTGTGCGCGGACACCGTATTCGTTGAGGTCAGGTAGGGAGCTATCAGAAAGAGCGGGAATGGCGATTTGTGCCAATTCGAAAGTTGGGGTCAGCACTGTAAAATCAGGGCTGTCGGAGGTATACTTTGGATCCTGCAAAAGATTGTTAATCTCCCAGCCACCGATGTCCATGAAGTATTCCATCGTCACAACTCCAAAAGAATCTTCCGCAATTTGCGCCCTGGTGACCCCATTGGAACTAAGAGTGATGGTGCCTTGGTTCGAGGAAACAGAAACAGTTTTTCTAACATCCAGTCTATTAAAAGCGTAACGTAACCAACGCGATTGGACGTCGCAAGCCCCTCGCACTGACCCAGCTTCATTAGCCAGCGGCGTTCTGGGATTCGATCTGCGCCGAAAATAGTCCCTCAGTAATACTTGGGGCTTGGCCATTTCATCCTCTAACCAACGCTGTGTGTCCAGAGAATTATCAGTTTTCTTGTAATTCGCTAGAAATGCATCTAGCTCCTGCCGAGAGACTCCCCAGTCACCCTGCGATAACAGCCTCACTGCTAGCTCTTCAGAAGAGTCCCGCACATCAATGAAAGTGGCGGAAGTCGTCTCAAATGTTGACACGTTGTCGGGAGGAATGTACCTGCGGTCAGCAGCAAAAGGGGAAGGGGGGTCCGTTAGTGTGTTCCATCGCAAAAACTTGAACTTAGTGCTGAGAGACCAACGACATAAGGGGGTGCTCAAGCTTCCTCAGGTATTCGGAGGAACGTGCTTTACGGAAACATTTCCTCACTAGGGAGAGAGAGAAAGAAGAACGGAAAAGAAAGAAAGAAAGAAAGAGAGAGAGAGAGAGAGAGAGAGAGAGAGAGAGAGAGACAGAGAGAGAGAGAGAGAGAGAGAGAGAGAGAGAGTATGCCGTAACCTGCAATTAGCGCCGGTGTCGTCCTGGCACGCTACCGTCACGGGTTGAGGAGGCATGCCCTCCCAGGCATAGCCGTCATAGCACCGAGCCACGGGCATACCGTCCCCTGCCCTCACCTACCGGCCCCACGACAGAAATTGTGGATTAGTGGTACACTGGTAAGCAAGCAAGATTATACAGGCTATGACATATTTCCTTTCCAAGCCAAGCCTCCGATGTTGCACCCTCCACATGTCCCATGTATCGCACTCATTGAGCGAGAGAAGGAGGGGGAAACGAAAGAAAAAACAATACAATGTATCTTACTACAACATTAGCATCAGTTCAATTTTACAATGCATTTTGTCTCACCAAGTATTGAATTTCTCCCTTTGTGTTGCAAGCTGCCAAAGGCAGGCCCATAAGGACAGGAAAAGGACTAGCGCTCAGAACAGGGACGACCGAAGAAGAAGCAGACGCTTCCGAAGCAGGAGAAGAAGTACGGCTAACTGCAGGGACGACCGAAGAAGAAACAGACGCTTCTGAGCCAGGAGAAGAAGTTGCACTAACAACAGGGACAACCGAAGAAGAAACAGACTCTTCCGAGCCTGGAGAAGGACTAGCGCTTACTGCAGGAACGACCGAAGACGAAACAGACGCTTCCGAACCAGGAGAAGTACTAGCGCTCACAACAGCTGCAGGCCCATCATCATCACCATCACCTTGAGAATTAACACCACCACCATCAGAAGCATCATCACCACCACCACCAGTAAGACCAGCACCGTCCTTACTACCCCCACCCAGGAAGCCTACTTCACCGGTCGCGGCAAGAACACCCAAAAGTATGCCCCCTACAACCAAGAACAATAGAAAGCCGAGTCCTGCCTTCCGTGTAGGCGAATCCTTCAGGCACGCGCAGGGCCCAGAGGCCCTTCTTGACCTGGCTGCAGCAGCAGCTTCCAAGGCGGGTGAGGAGCTGGCCGATACAATATTCAAAGGGGAAAAAGACGAGTGAGACGAGTCCGTTCCAGAGAGAGCAGAATTATAACCGCTGCTCTCCCCGGGAGAGATGGCTCCGGCAGATGCTCCCTGTGTGCTTGATTGTGACCAAGGTGAGCCCACTGGGGGCTCCCAAACAGATTCCCCTGAGTTTTCGTCTACGTAGTAGTAGGTCTCAGAGGCCTGATCGAAGGCTCTGTACCAGTTTCCCCAGGTATCCGACATTGGCTAAAGAGACAGAGACACAGAGAGAGAGAAGAGGAAAGAGTCGTACCTCAGAATATGTAATAAAGAGACAGAGACACACAGAGAGAGAAGAGGAAAGAGTGTACCTCAGAATATGTAATAATAAGACGAAGTGTTGGGAAAGGTAGCGCTTTGCCCGGCACGGACAGAAGTATATATATGGAAGGAGAACCGGCACGGAAGTAATATACGAAAAAAAAAAAAATGACAATTTCCATAAGGCACACGCCTTCATCCACCCCGGAGATTTATTCTTTTCAACCAGCCGTGTTTTGTGAGAGGGTGGATGCGTGTTTGTGTGTATACAAAATCTTTCTTGTTTTTTTACTCCGGACTCCTATCCGGACTGATTGGGAAACCCTCTTTCAAAACTTCCGTCACTTCCGTTCCTTCCTTTTTGTTCAGGTTATTTTCATTACATCTATAGAATATTGCTCTCATTATTTTCAATTATCCTTTTTCATTTGTCACTCATGAAGCTTCTTTTCATTCTGTGCTGTTTGCTCTTTCTCCGCCCTCTTGGTTGCGTCGGGCAGGGGGATTGTGTCGGTACTGGATGCATCGATGAAATCAATAATTGTGTTAGTGTCCTTTGCCAAGATCCGGCAATGTCAAGCACGAGCAGAGCGAAGGACGAGTGTCAGACCCTGATCAATGAAGGTTTTGAGGACCTGATCAACGCCGGTTGTGTCCAAAGCTGTACCATTCCCAGCAGCATAGACCTTTCAGGGATCACTTGCACTGGAAGCACCGGCACGGATCCACCTGACCCCCAGAACCCAGGCTACTGCACAACGCAGGTCTCAGTGAAACCCACGGCGCCTACCCTATGCAGCACCGAAAACCAAGGCTGTTGCGAGTGTGGATCGGGGGAAATTTTATTCTCAGGTGATGAGGTCACTACTTACGTGTTTTGGCTGCCTGGTCTGAACGTTCAAAGGTGCCTCCACGCTTACAACCTCGGCAGCTCTGGAGGTACTGGAGGTCCCAAGCCTGTCTTGCTCCATGTCGACGGCTATGGACAAGGCATCCCACCGAGAGAGGCTCGAGACAGCGCAATTCGCCACGATTTTGCCCTCTTTGGTATCGGGTCCACTTCAGGGGAAGGAGTTTTTGGGTTTGGCTTGGAATTCGGGAATAATGGGGTTGCCAACAATGATAATCCAACTCCTTGTTCCAACAGTGACAGCCGGGAAATCGACTATCTCCAGCAAGTTTTCAACTTCATCGAGGCGCGCCCAACCTTGGATTCCACGCGCATTTTTGCCGAGGGATTCTCGCAAAATTCTATGTTTGCGGCTTACTTGACCGTCTGTTTCGGCCACAAGATGGCTGGGCTCTGGCAAGGAGGGAGCGGAATAGCCAGAACGGGCATAGTACCGGTCCAACCGGGACTTCCAGCCCAATGCACTTTCTCAGATTGGAACAGCCTCGGTGATGCTTGCTGTCAAACTAATTTCTGTGCCAACTGTAGCTTCTGGCCTCTGTGGCCACGTGTCTGCCCTGTTGATGGCGCAGCTCAAGGCAACAAGCTCATCGACTGCATCATGGCGTACGAGGACGATGGGCTTGCATGCGGCTCCGACCTAGAAATGTACAAGGCCATGCAGCATGAAGGACACGATGCCCGCCTGCTTTCTTTTCCGACCGGGGGTGGGCACAGCTACCCGCAGAATCCATACTCTTGGATAATTGGCTGCCTGGGCATCCAAAATGCGTGCTCCGCCCAATGCGAAACTGATTTTAGCAGCTGTGTAGCGGCAGAGGCGTCGACGCTTACCGCACCAGAAAAATTCAGCGCATGCATGAGCAAGATGGACAACGGCGACTTTGTGAGCTGCCAGAACTTCTGCGCCCCAACGTTGGACATGCTGCGCCTGAGTGAGAGCCCTGTCATTTCACTAAGCCAGGGAAGGTTCGGATCCACTAGCGGCTTGGCTACGAAGGGCGCCAACCCCACCGCACCAAACTGTCAACTGCCTTACGGAAGCTACTGGGACAGTACCGTAAGCAATGCTTGTGCACAGGGCTTGCCCCAAGGATGG
>JACKZZ010016186.1_pt1 | contig 13034 bp, 15 predicted proteins | sample 8027871 | NCBI WGS metagenome assembly JACKZZ01 (sample SAMN15724774, study PRJNA655200) | protist metagenome | isolation source: fluorescence activated cell sorting (FACS) single amplified genomes of... | place: USA: West Boothbay Harbor, Gulf of Maine | collected 2000-07-19
GGCGTTCGTCTGCTGCGATTTGGTCTTCAATCATATTACCGTCTTCGTCTACTTGTTCCTGATCTTCATCTACTGTGTCTGCTCTCGCGTCACCTTGCGCTCGTGCGCGTCCTGCTCGTCCCGTGGCTGCTCCGGCATTTGTAACACCCCGCCCGGCGTCTTCGGCTTCATCCAGATGTAGTTGTTCATCTCTGCTGCTGCTGTTTATTCGCGCGAAGTCCAAGCTTTCCTTCAACGCGGTCTGGGCATTGACAAAAATCGGTTGTTTTTGCTCCAGAGTGTTGTTATACAGCACGTGCAGCGAGGAACTGCGAAACGACAAGTCCAGCACGGACTCCAATCGTTGCGCATTCACCAAGTTCATCGGCTGCTCCAACTCGTTGCGCGCATTCAGATATGACAGTGCACAACTCCCCCTCCCCCTCATTTGTCATGCATACCCGACTGCGCCACATCGAAAACCTTTGCACCGTCGCCGCAAGCAGCTACGGCCGCAGGAGATCTAGGGTCAGAACCGCGAAAAATATCGCAAGTATATCTTCATCCCCGGGCACTTATATTATCTTTTCCTTACTTCTCGCTAACACTGTATGAGCTGCTGCAGACGCACTGTCCCCTCATTTGTCATGCAAAATACCAATTCCACACGTTCCCTCCTGACACTATTACGCATGACAAGTTCTGGTAGCCCATATAGCAGTATACTCCAGTGCAAATTTGTCATGCAGAACCGGCATTCTTGCTGTTGCTTGTATTGCCGTTCATGCTATACAAATGAGGACGAGGGGGAGTTGTGCACAGTCATATCAAAAACAGGATGGAGACCCAGTCCGCCTTCTCCAGGAAAAACAGCGCGCGGAAGACCCGGAGCCGCGTCTTCAGCTTCAGGTCGTGCAAAAAGTATTGCAACAGTTGCTTCGAGCTCTGCTGGTAGAATTTCGTGACCTTCTGAATGTAGAAGGAGTCCGACTTGGTGTAGTAGAACGTTCTACTTTTCGACTTGCTAGTCGGGTGGTCGTGGTGATCCGAAACACTCGTCATCAAGCTGGTGGCGATTTTAATACTATTTATTCCCGTGTAATTGTCATTGTCGTCCTTTTCGTTTTTTCTACTCGAGAAGGTCGTGACCGCCCTGGACGAGGAGCCCCGTTGGGAAAAATGCATTCGTCCTGCATCTTGTTCAACATGTGTTCGTCCTGCGTTTTCCTCGTTTTTGATCCTGATGCAGTCGTTTAGCACCTTTTTATACTTCCCCGCCTTCAAAATCCGGTCTTTCAGGGAGAGTAAAAACCCGGGGATGAGCGAGGGCTCCACGTAGTACCGGTTGTGCCAGAAGAAGGGGCCAAATTTGCTCTCCGAAACCTGCGGGTTCTTCTTTACAAAAAACTCGTCGTACACGTCTTCGGTGAGTTTTCCCTCCTCGAGCCAATCCGCGAGCATGTCGAAAAAAGGAACCGTGGCGGCCGCGAGACCTTGGAGGTTATCGCAAAAAAAAATGTCACGATTAGGTGCAGATGTTGAACCAGAAGCACAAAAACAGGAGGATACTTCAGCTGTAAGAACACGACTTTGCAAGAGAATGAGAAACCCCATCCCCATCCACGCACGGGTGAAGCATAAGCTTAAGCAACATCTGCATTTCTCCATAAAACTAAAGTATAAAGCAGTTCCTTTTCTATCAATACAATGCTCCGCCAATTTTTTCCGCACGACCGAGTTCCCAAATCGCCCCCCCTGCATCACCGCCTCTAATGCCCGGAGCAAGCTGCCCCCGCTTTTTCCGTACACGGCGGTGCAGATCGCCGCTAGTTGTGACATCGTCTCGAAGGACGGCTGCAGGAGGTACCAAAGGCGATGCAGCGTGAAGTTGTTTGCTGCATTTGATGTTGCACCCCCGCCGGCGCTGTTTCCATTGCTGGTTGTACTATGATGATCTTCGCGATGGAGACTCTCCAGCTGGCCGATTTTCAATCTGTATTCCTGCACGAGATTGTCTACCGCGGCACACAGGGCGTGCTGAATCTTTCCCTTGTCTAGCGTCGAGTGGTAGTCCACGTAGTCGGTGACAGTGGCGTGCCATTCGCACAGGGGCAGGATTTGCCTTGTTAAATGGATCAGGGCGACCTTCGGAGTTTTATTTCTTGAGAAGATTTCTTTCAACATATCGCGAAAAAATTCATTCACAGGATTTTTAGCGGGCAGGAGGAATGATCAAAAGTGCACGAAATATATCACTTGCACCTGCTTGCCAACAGTTTGGAACAACAGAAAATGATGAAAATTCCCTATACCTTCCAAGGTATCGGAACCGCGCCGCCTTGCACCGACGACCCACTTCTCGCTCTTGCCCGTGAGTTCCCGGCGCTTCCCGAGCTTTCCGCATTGTTCGCAGCGCTGTCGGTTGCAGAGGCCGGGTTCGTCGTCCCGGTACCAGCTGAGCCTCCACCAGTGGTTGCACCAGCAGAAGGAATCTCGTATTTGAACGCGACAGGCGGGTTATTATTTACCCCACTGCTGCCGGCAGATGATGTTGTCGTGCCACTTGTACTAGTTCCTCCTGTTCGTATCTTCTTACACTTAATAAACTGGCCATCTCGCACCCCGAGCAAGCAGAACAAAATGTCCTCCACCAGCGCTTTCTCCTGCTCCAGAGCGGTCGGCGGGTCCTCGGTGGACGAGGAGAAGAGTTGGAAAACGTTGTTTTCGCGCATGAAATGGGGAGCGTCAAACAGGTTGTCTGTTGCGTGGTTGAAAACCGGAAGTGTCGTCTCCGCCTGTTGCTGCTGGAGCAAGTGATACAGATTGCTGGTCGGATTGTTCCGGTTTTGCGTTGCCGCGGAGAGAACCGACATGTCCAACGAAGACAGATTGGGGTTAAAAGAACTACCCACGGCCGCCCCATTTGCTATTGTTCCGGTAGCCGTGTTGTCCGGCGGGGGCTCAAAGACCTCCCACATGGGCACAGACTTTGCGCGCAGGAGCTGCCACCTAAATGAGGTGAGAGATCAAGATCGTCGTATTTGTATTGGATTCTTTTCCTTTTGCATCCACCTGTGCTGAAAGAGAAAAAATACCAAGAAGTGACAGTCGTGACAAGAAGGACGGCGCGAACAAACACGACGTCCAGAAGCTCAAGTGACGTTTAAGTTTGTCGAGGTGGCAATGCCTGCAGTGCAAAATTCATTCTGTCCGATCTTCCCTATGATGAATTGATACTGAAAATGAAATTGAGAACTGTTTCAAAAATGCAAAGTATCTAATACCTGACGCAGCGCTCGTGGCGTAGGGTCTCCGCAACGCAGATTGGCGTGGAGGACTTTGCCGGCGCGGACGGCCCCCCGCTAGCACCCTGGCCGAAACTCGGATTCACGGAGAGGAAGTTGTGAAACGGATCCTTCAAGTAGACCGCGTCTGTCTCTTGCAGTTTCGCCTGGCTCCGCGGGTCGTCGGCGTTCACGATCAGCCACTTGTACCCCGGCCTGGTTGCATCGCAAGAATCTCGCTCGACGCTAATCTGCTCCCGGCCGAGGGAGGTGAGGTACTCGCAAGTGTTCTTCACCGGGTCGCGGTTCCGAACGAAGCAAACCTATTTAGATATTCGCTTTCTCGGTGTTTTGGTTTTTCAAGTACGTTGTTCAACGTGCTGGTCTACACCTGTCGTCCTGGCGGGGTCATTCATTCTTGCAACATGACACAACAACTACTCGTCGCAGCTTACTTTCGATCGATCTCGTCGACGAGACGGATCTCTGTTGACTCGAGGAGCTGCCTGGTACTACTATACTAAATTATCCATGATATCCTAGCACAGAGTCGCAGCCAGCGAGGCAAGAACGCATACACCGCAGCAATACAGAGTCTCCGCATCGCAACGTGGCCTCATCTAGAAAGGAGCTCGACGGCGGCCCACCCAGACTGTGGTGTAGTCCCCCGGCGGCACGGACATTACTACCCGTGGCGGAGGAAGACGCAGAACTGCCTCCGATCTGCAAATTGGTAAACCGCTTCTCGGGCGCAAACCGATGCACGGACCATTCGCTGGGCGCGGACGTGCCGTCGGTGCGCGGAAAGGGGTGGACGCCCGCAATTTCAACGGAATTTTTCACACCAGTGCTGCTCGCCGTTGTACTTGTTCCCGCAAACGAAGAACTCCCAGCAGACCCGCCTGCCGGGCCATAGTACAACCCTCCGGAAGTGGTGGTCATCGTCATCTTGTAGTGCGCCAGGTACTTGCCATTCCTCGCGAGCGAGCGAATTCCGACCGACTCGCAGAAGTGCACGAGTTGCTGCTGGTCGCTATTTGTGCCTCTGCTCGTGCTGCCCTGGGCACCGGCAGCAGAGGACGAACCACCGCTCCCAGTGGGAGGAAGCGGCAGCGTGCCGGCAACTCCGGAAAACATTTTCGACGCTCCTACCAATTTCCTTTACAAAGTATGTAGCAGGAGTGGCACCAGGAGTTTCCCGTTTTAATTTCAGGAGATTCTATTCATTCAGATCAACTACTTGGCAGAAGTCTTGACCAACAACGAGGAGTCGCCGTTCTTGTTAGTCGTACAACTTGCGAAGAGTACAACTCCATAGCACAACGAACTAGGACTAGCGCTTACGTGCTGGAAGAGTTGTGCGGTGACAGAAAAAAAACCACCAACAAAAGACGCAACGTCGACCAGAGAAGATGTAGATGATCCATTTCCAGCACCTACTTCACAGCGTTATGATTTCTCGACGCGTTTCATCCAACGATGTTCATGTTGATCTTTGTCTAGCACTTAAGCGAGACGAGGTAGAAACAGCTCTGGATTCGTTGAAACAAAAAAAAACGAACACTCGGGAGACAATCACTTTTCCGTAAAGATGTAGAAAAATTGTAGAAATTGCACGGGGAGTACTTCCAGGAGATGTGGGTCGTCGTGTTAGCGAATTTTCTGTTGAAACTCACACACCCAGTAACTGTTCTCAGTATGGACGCATCTGTCGAGGACTCGACGTGCTGGGAAAAAAAAATTTTCTCTGTTCTGCTTGTAGAGACAAACATCATCAAAACGGTTCAAATTTGTTTTGACCCACTGCCACTTGCACAAGAACATTGAGATGAAGTCCTCTCATCTCTTTCTTCACTGCACTGCGGGATGAAGTGGCTCATCTGAGCCATGCTCTACGGTATTGTCTTGTCGAAGTCGAGAGCACCTGAAGGCCCGCAACCACAGCTACAGCGTAAAAACATCACTGTTTTATTGCCTCTCTTCCCTGCTCACCGCCGGGCCAAGAAGTCCAGTGAGGAGTGCACGTCCGCGTAGGGTTTTCTCACCAACTCATCCACGTCTCCGTCCGTTCCCGGACTCAAATCCTTCCGCTTTCCCGTCCACTGCTTGGCTTCCGCCATCAGCGCGTCCGCGTAGGCCCGCTTCGTATGCAGGGCAAAAGTATCATATACTGATAGGATACTACTAGTTTAAAATTTCTCTTGCACGGCAAATTTCATTTTCCCTGATGCAGATGCAAGCAGAGGAAGCGGATTTGTCATGCGTGATGGCATGTTGTAGCATGAGCAGTGCGGTACCACAACTTTTGCGATGCACACTTCTCGCCCGCCTGCAATTTCAACTGCGCGGCCTCCGACCGGTCCAGTTGGGCGGCCAGGGCCTCGCCCGCCTCCTCTATGGGACTCTCAAGAGTTACATTCTCAACTGTTACATAATTCGAATTTGTCATGTAAAACTGCGATCATTATCTACATGATCGAGCTGCTGCGCATGACAAGCTCCTGATCCTGACGTGCTAGATAGCCTCAGAATCTGCGCCGAAGTGGTTGTAATGCAAAAGGCGCAATCTTTCCGCTCTCCCTTTCACTTTTAGTTTTGCCATTCTTGCATTACAAATTCAGGCAACTTTCGAGAATGTAACATTTGAGAATTCCATATCCTCCTTGTCGTCCGCACCGTCGGACAGCGCCTGGGAAGACGCGGCCAGGCTGTTGGCCTCGGTCTCCAGTCCCGCGGCTTCGCGCTCGTTCTGCAACGCGCGGGTGTAGAGGTCATCTGTCGTGAAAGGGTTGTTGGAAGGTAAAAAATTACTTTTGCTATATCATCATCATCAACAGAGGTTTTTATATGCGATTTTCATTTTGTTGTAATGGTACCTCCCACAGCTGCTGCGCACCACAGCTCCTGCCTAGAAATACGAAAAGCGTCGCGCAGCACTCCATCGCCGAAGATATGTCACGCGGACCTAATCAAGCAGCAAAAGTAAAAGTGCAAGTGTGTTGATTCATTAATAAGTAAAAACGCTATCAATACTCACATGCGCCACGTACTGTTCCGTTTTCCTTTCCGCCACCTTCGAGTTTTCCGTTCCAAAGGTTACTTTGTCCCAATTCTTCAACAAAAAATTTTCATCCCGGAACTTCTGCACGACTGCGTCCTTGGCCTTCTCCTTCGCGGCAGCCACCAACCCCGCCTCGCTCTTCTTCAAGTTGTCCAGCGTTTGCTTCAGTTCCTGGTTGATCTCCACGGCTTATCAAATGTAAAAATGTCTGGGTCTGGAAACTTGTAATGCTGCGTTGGGAATAGTTGTGAATGCTCTGTAATGCACAGGCAAGCATGAGAAGTATCTGCGCTTCTTTCAAAGAAGTTCTTTGTGTTGCGGTTTTCGCATGAAAAACTGCGTTTTTGCATGACAGGCAAAAGGCTCTCTTCTCGGACACGCATCACAAACTTTTTGGTCATGCCAGACAAGCATGACAAATCTCAAAATCTTCCAGACCCAGACATTTTTGCATTTGATACGGCTGCTTCCGCGTTCTGCTTGGAAGAGGACTGCAGCTGGTCGAGCGCGAGTTTTTGAGCCTGCAGAGACTTCGCGTAGAAGCCGATCAGCTCCTCCTGCACGTGGGACTCCGCTTGGAAATTCTCCTTCCGCTGCTGCACCGCTTTCTCATCCTGCTCGGCCAGCTGCTTCAGCAGCGCGTTATCTTCCAACAGTTTCTCCGCGTTGCCCGATTCCAAACTGGAGGAGTCGTCGGCGGGAGCTTGATGTTGACGTCCTTGATGACCTTGTTGCGCCACATGGACTTCGTGCACCGCAGAAGCCGATGCAATTGCTGACGCAGTTGTAGCGAGCAAGAAGATCAAGAACGACGTCGTGACCGCGACAAGTGGCGGCCATCTTCCGCGGCGGGACGGAAGATGATGGCCAAGCGGTAAAAGTGGAAAATTCATTCTTCGTGTTGTAGTTTTCTGCAGCAGCTGCTCTTGCGCCGGTGGGCAGTCGCGACTGCAGCCATCGCGGGCTAGTAATGGGCTGGCATCTTCTTCCACAGCCGATGCACACCTCTATTCATTGGTATTGATGCGTACTTTTACGTAGTATTCAAGAACTAATCATCTTCATTGACTCGCTCGGTCGTGCTGTCATGGCACGAAAATTACGAAGAACAGAAGCTTGAATAAAACAAGAACGCGGAACGGAAGCGTGCTTATCACGACCACGACACTTCTGGCACGAGGACGAGACAATATCGACAGCTGCGCGCCATTATTCTTAAAGTACGGATGTCCTGGTGCGTCTTCTTTCTCGTCCACCAGCACGTCTTCTGTTCTCGTCCACCATTTACGAAGCGCGGAAACGGACCATAGACCGAGGGAGCACTGACATCCGGGAAGGGGTGTGGGTGATTTTGAAACTTCGAACAGTACAGCAGTGAGCAAAACTGACGATGAAAGAGCTCCCTTTCATTCCCCGTCGCTCCTCGCCTTTTCAACGAAAACTAGGCGCATATATGAAATGCTAATGCGGTCGCAATCGCATATTGTCGTTGTGCACAAGGTACTTTGGAAAAATGATTCGCGTCGTAGTGCAGTACCTCTTCCTGATGTGAAAAGAACAAGGCTCTGCTCTTGCAACAAAAGAACCCTTGTGTTCTTGCCTTCTCATTTTCACAGCCACCATTTCCAAAGTGAACTACGGCCAACATCATTCACAGTTCTTGTCCATCAATCACACAGCGAGGGTAGATTTTCGATGGCCTTGTCCCGGTTCAGTCCGGTATTCCACACTGTTTTCTCCAGCTTTTTCACCTCCTGCAGACACCTCTCCACCACGTCCCGGCTGAAGCAGAGCTTTGGCCGCTTCGCCCGCGGCGAAATGTTCATCTCTGACCGTGTTTCCAGGTCGATTTTGGAGGGCGAATCGAGCCGCGACGGCTTGTTGGACTCCTCGTTCAGGAGCGCCGTCGAGGACAAGACGTCCTCCTGCTGCTCGATTTCCAGCACCGCCTGCGAACGCTTGAAATTGTCCGGAAGATTCGGGTTCCAGGCCAGGATTACCGTGTGCTGACTACCGCCAGCGACGGAAAGGATGTATCTGTTTATTTTTCCGTTGGATATAATTGAATCACAACTTTTGCAGGACGACCTAGGTCGATGTAAAGAAACCAAGAGGAAATCGATGAGAAGTAGAGCCAGCGTCTTCACGAACAAAAAAAACTCCAGGCACTCGAGCATAGTACGTCAGAACCAATCCACGCGGCGTGCGCCGCGTGGGAAAAAATAAGACAACCCTTCAGCGCAGGCCTCATTTTAGCTCGCTTGTCTGTCAAATTCTGTCTGTCCTGAAAAATTTTCGCGCTCGGCTTTGTCGCCTCTAATGAAGTGGCCGCGTTTGGCTTCTCTGGAAGTGGCCGAATTCGGGAGAAGACAAAGACGGCCAGCTATTGGCTTCGTCTCTGGGGCCCAGACTAACAAACAAGCAACGAGGTCGCTTCTCGCTTTACAAAAGCGGCCCGCTTTGGCGGCTTTTATTTCGGAGGCCCGGCCAGATCAGGAAGAAGCCACGAAAGAGCTCGCCTTTTGTCCGCTACCTAGCCAGGACTCGCTTTGTGCTTTTACAGCTTTGGAGGTTTCTGGTCAAAGTGCCAGGCGCTTGGGCGACCGGAATCGCGACAGCAGTGCGCGAAGCATCTAAACGCGAACGAGGCCCAGTCAGGCTCTTTGCACGCGGCGAAAAGGGTCCGACTGGCACAGCGTCAGCGCTTTTGATGTTAAACAGTTTATATAGAAGTCGCTAGGCCGGACCCGGAGCCACATTTCAGTCGCTAGGCCGGAGCCCAATAATTCAATAAAGCGGAAACCTCGCGAACAAGCGCAACGGCGATACCGATAGCAGTGCGCGGAGCAGCTAAAGAGCAGCGATGCTAGCTCGGGCTTTTTCTGCACCGTTTTCGTTGCGCAATTTGTTTCATCGCGGAGAACGCGTGAGGAACCTTCAGAAGAAACCTTCTGAAGAAACCTTCAGAAGAACAGACATTTCTTCAGAAGAATTCTTCAGAAGGTTTTTAGCTTTCAACCTTCAGAAGACCTTCTTGAAGGTTTTTCGTCCTTCAGAAGGTCAAAAAAGGTTGACCCTTTTTTTTTTGCATTTTTTGGCAAAAAATGACGTTTTTCATTTTTAACCTTCAGGAAGGTTTTGAAAAATTAACCTTCAGAAGGCCAAAGCCTTCAAGAAGGTCCAAAGTTAACGCGTGCCAAACCTTCAGAAGATTTTTTTGATCAAAAACCTTCTGAAGGTCAAAGTCAGACCTTCTGAAGGTAATTACCTTCTGGAGGTTCACAAAAAAAAATAAATTTTCGCGGCGCACGATCTGACTCCGTTTCAATTTTGGTCGCTTTTTGCACTGCTATTTTTAGAATCTTCTGAAGGTTCGTCGACTCTTCTGAAGAGTCTTCTGAAGAATTTTCTTCTGAAGGTAGTTTTGAATTTTTCCCTTATAGTCCTTCAATTAAAACCAGGATCATATACATAGCGCTCGACGCCATTGCGTTCTTTTTGGTGAAGTACTAATGACCTTCAACGAAATTATCGCAAAAAAATCGTACTTGTCCTTCAACTTTTCCGCGTGCATGAGTGCGGGCGCGAGTTCCGATTTTCCCTCGATCAGATCCTTTTCTTCCTTCGTGTAGTTGTCGACGTCCTTCGGCTATGCTGTGCAAAAGTATCGTACTCGTAGTAATTGCAAACATGCATTACAAATCTTTTTCTGAGTGTAAATCTGCATTACAAATTTTCGTTCTCATGCTGAGGAAATTTGTAATGCATTTATACGAGTACGATACTTTTGCATTTCATATCGGCACGTTGCCTAACTGGTACATTTCCCCGCTACCCCACGCAAACACGTCTCCGTTTTCCGTTATCCGAGAGAAAAAGTTCGAAAGTGTTTTTTCGTTTTCGAGAAACAGCATAACAAATTCTCTACGGCATAACAGCAGCCCCTGTCATGATGCGCACCAGATAGTAACATGCGAAAACGCGCTTTCTTCATGGGCCCTTCTACAATGCACGGCCAGCATGTTGACAGAGGCAGGCATTTTGCATGCTGCACATGAAGATCACAAGAAAACCAAACTCTGCACAAACGATCTTTTCTTCTTGCATATCCGTCAGCGCAAAGTTGGTGTAGCTGGAGCTGTTGAAGTCCGTGATGCGGTTTCCCGCGAAGGCCTCTTTTGGGATTTTCACCGGGGACGCAAACTCGCGGTCCGCGTTCGTCTCGGGTACGTTCATGCCGGTAAAAGGCTTCCGGCCCCACGTGTACACCTGGTTGTCACTTTTATCCCAGGCGCACCCGTGTTGCTGCCCGCCCCCAATGTACGAAATCTGCTTGCCGCGCAGTTCCACCAGCTCGGTCAGGGTCTCGATGATGTTCGGTTGCTGCTTACCAAGACCTGTGGGAGGTTGGATTTGGGGTTACCAAGGATATGAACATATATACTTCAACTCGACCACTCTTTGCCATAGCAGTCCTCCATTTGCCTTTGCGGATCATGCAGTAGCAGTTCTAAATGTGTCGAACAGGGAATCAAATAAACGTACGCTTTTTTTACATGCAAAGAAAGTTTTACTTTTTCCAGATCAATGTATGATACCGAGTTGGTTGTCTCCGTTCAACCCGCAGGCGTAGGACTTCGCCCCCTTGGTGACAATGTAGGTTATTAAGAGGAAAAATCCCCCTCCCCATATCGAAAAGGTATGTTTCCGAAAATTTGCGTTGCTGATTTGCGACCTCAAATCACGTCTGTCTTGCAAGAAGGCAACTCCACAAGCTCCGCAGCATTGTGGGGGCGGTTTGTGATGCTGATGGGCCTACAGCACGGACGTCTCTCATGCTAGACGCCTAGGCCAGAGCCTCTCTACTTAGGCTTAGTATCGGGCTGCATTCCTCTCCAGCAAGACAAATCTTATTTGTGTACGCAAATCCTGCATGAGAAACTTCGTTTTGATATGGGGAGGGGGGATTTTTCCTTTTGATATAGGTGCCTTCGTTGCCGCTGCCTATCCTGCTGACCCCCTCGTTCCCGGGCGGCAAGTGCATCTTGTTTGGGAACAGGTACTTTTTTTTCAGAGTCTTGAAATCGTTGTAGGCTTGCTTGTCCTTCGCCTCGTCGACTCCGCTGGGCACGGGCTGGTCCGGCGTCCTTTTTCCTTGCCCGAGCTGCCCGTTGGAATTACTACCCCAAGAGAAAACCTGGTAAGTAGTTATGCGAGGAAGAGGTGTTTTCATCTTGCTTCCACACCAGGCACAACAGGTTCTCAAACTTTATCAACCACGTAGTTCAAAAAGATCCCGCTCAACAGCCTGCAGCTCGTCCTGCGTGATTGATGCACAATCTCAGTGTCGCATGACCAGGAGCTTCGCTTGTAGTGAGCCTAGTGTTAATAAAACGTGCTACACCATCAAACAAAACAAATACTTACCTCGCCAGTCTTCGCGAGTGCCACGGTGTGGTCGCAGCCGCAGACGATGTCTTTTATTGGGGGCAGATTTGGGAATTCCCGGGGGTAGTACTGCTGCGCCGGAACTTTCTTTGCATTACCATCCCCGTCTTTCTCCTCCTTGTACAAAATCTCTTGGAATTTGCCATGGTCCGGAAACCCAATGTAGCTGGATTTGGTGTTGATTAAATAGCGTGCATTTTTTCTTTCTCCGAATTTGATTTTGATTTTTTCATCATGGCAAATAAAGCGATGGAATTATCTTAAGTAAAAAACCTGAAAGAATGTAGCGAGGCTAGCACTAGTAAGAAATCACTCAATAGCTACCCGTTCGCGTCTTTGTAGACGCCCCAGACGAAGACCCTGCCCTTCGCATCAATGGCGCAGCTGTGGTTGTCTCCGCAGGCGATGTGGTTTATCACCAGATCGGTCCACGGTTTGCTATGCCGGGTGTTGTCGTCGATGAGCACGTCAAACCCGAGCTTGTTTATCCTCTGCAAAAGCATCGTAGTCGTACAAATTGCAAATATGCATGACAAATCTCCTTCCTAAGGTAAAACAGCATTACAAATTCCACTTTTCTTCTTGCCAAAATTTCAATTTGTGATGCAATTTATACTAGTACGATACTTTTGCAATGCATATTGTTCGTCCCCTGTTGATCCCCGCAGTAGGTCCCCAGTTCCCAGCGAACCGGCATGGGCTCGTTTTCCCGGATACCCTTCTCCCGCCCCAGTGCGCCGTCGTCGTTGCAGCCCCAACTGTAGATGTTTCGGCTGTTGCGGCACAGCACCAGGGCGTGCATGCCCCCACGGCGATTTTCACCACCTGTTTATCTGACAAAGACTTCAGCAGCGTCGGCTTTTTTCGTTCCAGCTGGTCGTCCCCGAGTCCTAACTGGTCGCACTCGCCCGACCCGCAGACAAAAACCTCGCCCTGATGGATCCCCGGCAGCGGTTTCTTGTTGCGCCACAACTCCTTCCATCAAATGCAAAAGTGTCTGGGTCTGGAAGGATGCAGAGTTTTGTCATGCTGTTTTTCCATGACCCGGAAGGTCTGGCAAGCAAGGTCTAGCATTACAGGTTTTGAGAAGCTGCGTCGATGCCTAATCCGCATGACAAATCGCCTACTTTTTCGGTGACAAAAGTGGGCAACTCTTGCTGTCTATGCATGAGAGATTTTTGTGTGTTGTGAGATGCGCATCACAAGTTCCGTCTTTCCAGACCCAGACATTTTTGCAGTTGATACCTTCGTTTTCCCGCACC
>JACKZZ010016246.1_pt1 | contig 13034 bp, 10 predicted proteins | sample 8027871 | NCBI WGS metagenome assembly JACKZZ01 (sample SAMN15724774, study PRJNA655200) | protist metagenome | isolation source: fluorescence activated cell sorting (FACS) single amplified genomes of... | place: USA: West Boothbay Harbor, Gulf of Maine | collected 2000-07-19
ACCAGTTGAGAAACCTGACCATGGCAGCGCCGTGAAGAAAACGCTTCGATTGTTTGGTAGTTGGTATGAATCTACGCATGCCCAATTCGTCAAATCTTGGCGCGAATGCATTTCACGAGGAAAGGGCAGAAACGCGCTGTATGCACACTTTCGTTCCGTCTGTCCTGAGAAAAAGCTGGAGGATGTGCAACGTCACGCAGCGGAGTACGAGCAATGGCGATTCGTGAAGAAAGAAATAAAGGACAAAAGGATCATTTGGAAACGGCATGTCGAAGAGGAAATAAAGCACTCTACCAAGTTGTTTGAGGAAGAACATAATCGCCGAGAAAACGAGCAGCGTATTTTTGAAGATATTCAACGCCAGGATATGAAACGAGAGGGGCTTCACACCGTTTTAGCCGAATTGCGGCGGGAGTATGAAAAGAAACAGGAGCGGGTTCGCGCAGAAGAAGAGGCGATCCAGCGTGTCCGTGATGCGGAAGAAGCTGATAAGAAGAGCAAGGCAGAGGCAGAGGCCCTGCGCAACAAGGCAATAACATTCGAGTTTCAAAAACAGAAACGATTGGAAGAAGAGCAGGCGGCACGTTTAAAGGAAGAACAGAGAGCGAAAGATATAGAGGCTGCACGGGAACAGGCACCACTCCTGAGAGCCCGTGTAAATTACAGGGACAAGTTGCACGAGGAAAAAAATGTCAAGCGTCGGCAAGCACTGGAGGCCGCGATATTGGAAAAAGAAACACGGGAAGCTGTATTAGAGAACCTGAAAGCTACATGTCCCTACGCTGAAAAGCTCGAAAATATGCACGACCCAGAGCGTTTATTCCAAGCCACAAAAGCCTTTGAAGCTGCCGTCGCCGAGTTGGACTACTTGCTCGCCAATCCTGAAGACAGCCGTTTGGCGAAGCCTTTAAACGGCTTCTCTTCAAAGAAAATCACGAACGATATTCGGTACAAATTAGCAGCACGGCTAACGACGGCAGGCTTGCAATCCACCCCTTATGCGCAAGCACTGATGATGAAAATGGCAAGAGCCCAGCCTGTCCACCGCATATCGAAAGCGGCACCGTTTCGTGCCGTTGGAATTGTGCAAAACAGTGCTATCAATTGGTAACTTACTAGTAGATGCCAGAGCAATATCGATGATGAGGTCGTTCGCCTACCGTTCAAATGGATGTGGAGCCATTTGTTGTCGTATACGAAGTACGTATGTGCATTTAGATAGTCTTTACACAACATGAGCTTTAAGTCTCTACGTCTCTACTAAGACTTAAACTTACTTTCTTACGACCGTACCGGGTTTTTCTAAAAAGTGACCTTTTTAAGAATGTGTAAATTTCATATTGTAACAAGTATAAAATTACCAATGTTGCCTATCAAACCCGTTTGCGTAGAGGACGACGAGTGAAGTGGCTAAAACGCGTCTGTCTTATTTGCGTTTATGTTGTAGCAGGGTCCACAGCCAAATATTATATATATATTTTATTTGGATTTAAAATGAGAGTCTTAAAGCATACAATATATTTTGTTTTTATTATATCTTATATTTTTTTTATATTGTACGTGTACGCGCTCTTCAACAATCACATGCATCACACTCCCATCACGCCCACACCCATAACTCTGCACACATACGCATACACGATATGAAAGGGGCCGCTGCATGGTCCATTTGGCGTATTTGCATATATTTAGCATGTTTACATAATTTAGAAGGTCTCACCAAAAGTCCCCTCCTCAAAAAAACCGGGTCTTACGTTTTTAAAAGAGACGAAATAATACGAAGTTGAAATGAATGGTGTATGATACGATGATGTAAGTTACGATCGTCCATTGTCCACACTTTAAAGACCGAACCATTATTCCGTGATCTCCCCACAGTCTGCAATAAAAATCGGCTGGCTTGTCTGACCATGAGGTGCGGATCCATAGCTTTCCAGTTTAGTTACCACGTCCATACCTTCGACAACCTCCCCAAACACGACATGTGCGCCGTCAAGCCAAGGCGTGGACACAGTAGTAATAAAAAACTGAGATCCGTTCGTTCCTGGGCCAGCGTTGGCCATGGATAGCAAACCAGGTTTATCGTGTACTTTTTCAAAATTTTCGTCCGCAAACCGCTCGCCATAAATGGATTCTCCCCCTGTACCATTTTGTTTTGTAAAGTCGCCCCCTTGGCACATAAACTGTGGGATAATGCGGTGAAATGGAGAGCCCTTGTAATGCAATGGAAATCCCAATTCCCCGACGCCTTTTTCGCCGGTACAAAGCGCACGGAAGTTTTCCGCTGTTTTTGGTACAACATCGTCATATAAGCGAAACACGATCCGGCCGGCACTCTCCCCGGCAACTTCCATATCAAAGAATACTTTCGTGTCCAGGCAAGCTGCGCTTCGGTGAAAAGCGGCACGGCCGACTCTGGAACCTACGGAACGGCTCAAGCCCTTTGTGGCGGTAAGCAACATTGCGTGTAAATGGTCGTTTGATTGGTCGTATCGTTTGGTTGGTTGTTGAACTGGTCGTTGGACTAATCGTTTGGTTGGTCGTTGAACTGGTCGTTGGACTGGACGTTGGACTGGTCACTTGAATACCATGAAAAGGCCTCGAAAAGACAGTCCGCACGTCCGCACGCACGCAATCACACGGAAACCAGTTCGCGCAATATCGCAATATGATCAATCATATCGATAGATAGGGAGACAAATGCAATTAATCGTACTATTATGTCCATTTTATATCATGAGTAAACGCATGAGGTTATAATGAGACAAACAGATGTGTGGTGGTGGTGTGTGGTGGTGGTGTGACGTGACCACATCATCAGCCTCTCGCTCGTCCCGCGCGAACGATGGTCATATGGTCATACGAATTAATTATGTTGCTGGTGGCATACTATATTTAGGTTGGGTGTTTTCAATTACTGTCATTAATTATCGTTTGTGTAGTTTGTTGAATGCATGTCGCTTATGCAAACCAATCGTGGGCCAAAGCCTGTTCCGCTGAAATGCGAGCTTCGGGATCCACTTGGAGCAGACGGCGCAGCAAATCACGAGCTGGGCAACTCAGAACTTTCAATTTCTTGTTCTCAAAATTAATGGATGGACGACCATGGGTTTTCTCGAAATGTGTGTATGTAAATGGCGCCTCTTGAGTAAAGACGACAAACATGATTACACCCAAGCTCCACATGTCTGCGGCTATCGTGTACGAACCTGCTTTGCTGACAGAGCGATTGCGATGGAGCACCTCGGGCGCCAAATAACATCCGGTGCCAACAAACGTCTTCAACACCTGCTTAATCTCATTTTTTGCAGACCCCCAATCTCCAATTTTACATACCCGATTGTCCAATTTCGTGAGAAAAATATTTTCTGGTTTCAAATCACGATGGGCAAACCCCTTCGCGTGCGCATACGCTAATGCACTCAAAATATTCTTCAACAACGCTTTTCCATCGGCCTCCGAATAGGCCCCATTGTCATATATATAATCAAACAAATCTCCCCCGTCAACATACTCCATAACCAAACGACACTTGTCGGTGGAGGTAAAGATTTCGTAACATTCCACTATCCCCTCGTGCTTTAAATCTTGCATGATGCGTGCCTCGGTAACGAAATTGTCGGCGCCATTCTCTTCTACTCGGTCAAACTGGCGGACGTTACACTCTTTGCACGCGTACACTTTCCCCGTCTCTTTATTCACGCATCGGAACACGGTTCCAAAAGAACCACTCCCAAGCGTCTCCCGGTTCTCGTACTTTTCCAAGAATTGAATGTCGTTCGTAGATTCACTCTGCTGGGTGCTCATGTCAGTGACAGTATTCGGCAGTTTGATAGACAAGGAAAACAAAGGCTCGTTTTTACCGCCGTGCCCTGGAGACACGCGTGCACTGCCTGGGGTCGCAGCGTTTCTTATATTTATGCACAGCGAGATTTTATCTAAGTCGTTTAGCTGGCGTGGCTTGTTCTTGACGAGCCGGGTTCCGTTTACAAACGTTCCATTCGTGGAATAATCGATGATGTACACCTTCTTACGAACTTTGTCATAGAAAATAGTGCAGTGTGGTCCACTTACGTGATTACTTTTTAAATTCACGTGGTTCTTTGGCTTATTGGCTTTGTCGCGTCCAATTCTGAATTCAACCTGGTCTTCTTCTGGGCCTAAATCTCTGTACTCGAAAGGGAACCCAATAAGATTGAACACCCTCGCCCAGTACGCAACTTGGACCGTTTCGCCCACTTCTGAATCTACCGCATCATACTGCTGGGTCGCCTCACTCTGGCTTAGTTGCGTTAAATATGATTGGCTCTGAGAGCTCGGTGTCAGTGCTTGCTGGCCACCCTCCGTCATGCCAAACGAAGAAAATGAGGACATTTTGTGCACTTGGCCTAGGAGCGACCGGGGGCGAGGCACTCAAAAAAACAAGCGCGAAAAAAGAAATGACCACGTGAGATTGTCGCCTCTTCTACACGCCTATGAGCAATGTGCCAACTACATTTCGTGTTTTCTATCGGCTCGTCGGCAATCAAAAATCATCTGCGTGTGCCTTCAACAAATAAAATGATATAATAAAATGATAATAAAATGATAATAATATAAATAAATTAGCCATCATTGCGTGTCTCTGTGAGTGTTTGCTGTTATTTTGTTACATATTATGTTATTATTCCTGTGTTTGTTTGTTTGCCGCCGATTCTAGGGAGGGTTAGGGTTAAGGTTAGGGACTCGCTTGCTGACAGCTGACAGTGGTTGGTGGTGGCCTCCCTCTTGCATGTTCGAATCAAAAGATGTACCTACCTATCATGTAATCATAACTGTAGAGTCCCGTCCGTCGATCGATCGATCGATCCATGTTTGGAAAGCAGGACGGGAGGTGGACGACAGGACTTGGTATAATATTAATACGAGGATTATAATATGATAATAGAGGTAGGAGGTAGGGAGTTTGCAAATTGTACATCAGTTGGTCGGGTCGGGTTAGTGCGAGTGTCCTGTCGCGGGAATGTGGCACGAGGGAATTCGGACGAACTGTGGTGTGCGAACGTGGAAACGGCAGACGACCATTGTTCTTATACCAGGGAGAACGATCTGGCGACATGGAGGGAAAGATTCACCGTGCCACGCCCCGATCCGTCTCACAAGGAAAGAGGCCACGACGCCGGGCCGGGTCGGCACCAACCTCTGTGGAACGCCGCCGTATTGTGTCGGTCCGTGGCACCAGTCCTGACTACAGTCCGTTGCAACGAAGGGACGCCGAAGAGTTGACAATTTCAACGACAGATGAAGATGATGATTTTGGTGCATCCCAGCTCGTGCGAAGTGGTAGGAACGAATCGTTCAAACGGAAAGTGCAGGAAATTAAACTTCAACTCCTGGACAAAAAACAAAAGATTCTAGACAAGAACCGTCGTTTGCGGAACGACTTCAAGCAAACGAGGAAAAAAATAAGGCATGACTTGAAGCAGACTAAGCAGAAGATTGGTGCCGATCTGAAAGAGACCAAGAAGAAGATTGGTGGTGATATCGATCGCAGTATATCAAACATGAAGAACAACATTCGAAAGTTGTCTCAAAAAGTAGTAATCCCGAACCGGAATAGCCGGGGTGAAAAAAGGGAGCGAGGCTGGTCTAAAAGCAGTGGGGGTCGTCAGAGTGAGTCTGACCCATTCAGTGACGAAGCCGACGTTGAAGACGTGGAAGAGTTGTTTGATTTTATTGGGAATGAAGGACAGCTCCAAGGGGGTCGGAAACGCAACTCTGGAAAAGATCGAGGGCGGCTGCTGATCGAGCGCTGGCGGGCATGGCGCGAAAGCCAACAGAAGCGGCGGGTTTCAGTTACAGATCGGGATGAGAGCGGTATAGGGATCATTGAAGATACTGGATTGCTCGATTTTTTGTCTCAAGACGGAAGCAACATGTTTGTCCGACAATTACAAAAGTTCGGCCGTCGCATTGAGAAGATTACTGGGGACAATGGTTTTGAACACGAACGCTCTCTGGAGGGATTGGATGCACTGGCCCCAGAGCTGAGAGTGCTTGTATTGACTGAAGCATGGGATCGTCTGGAGAGTAGTCGGAAAAAAAGACTGCTCCGCGTAAAACCATCGTTTGTAATTAATCCTTTAGAGCGGTGTTTGTGCTCGATGCATCGGGAGGCGTTGTCTTGTTTGGTACGTACTCGAACAGTGAGTGAACTGCTGCCTGGGTATGTAGAATCGCGGACGGGGCAGTGGTGGAAAGTCCTCGAGGATGACGAGGAACAGTTGCATGAGAGGCTTGCTAGGGCGATGATGAATAGAAAGTTTTTTGCTTCGCTCCAGGACTTTTCCGGCCTCGATCCATGTCCCATTTGTAATCAAAGACGCGACGATGCGGGCGATATTGCCTCCACCGACGAAGACGCATTCGAGGTGGCCTCGCAGTTGCGATCATTAAGGCGTGTGCTTTTGGAAGACAGCAGTATTATTTGTCACTATCTAGCCTCATGCACCCGTGCCATCATTGGGTACCGCGTTTATGCATGCTTGTCGAAACGATGGAAATCCCGTGAACAAAGGAAATCTGCTACTTTAAAAATGACGATAAATAACGTCAAAAAATGGCCTAAAATACTGTCCACTCGTATTCGTGGGCAGGAGCACGGCTCCGATACAGCGGGGGTGCAAGCTGGCCCACATGCAGTCGACGAAATTGCAGTAGACAAGGAGTACCCAGAAGAATTTGTGTGCGCGATATGTGTCGATCTGATGTGCAAGCCATGTCGACTGAGTTGTGGTCATTCATTTTGCAAAGTGTGCTTGCTGCGAGTTGCCGTCATTCAGCAAGCGAAGTTTATTTCGTGCCTTTGCCCTTTTTGTCGGAGCCCCTTTATTTTTCGCGACTTGGTGGAATCCAATTCTATCGTATCTACCATCTCTCGTAGATATCCCCATGCGTACCAACGTCGTGTGGACGAAACGTGCCCAGACGAAGCTGAACTTCTCTCAAACATAGACCAAACCGATTTCACTTCGTCAAAAGCTCAGGTCTTTGGCGGGCTTCAGGTGTTCGCATCCAAGGTGCCTGTGTGGGTGACCGCTTTCGTGGTGGTTGCTTTTTTCGCGTACATAATGAAATTGATGCTCTCATAGACGTCGAGAGAGGAAGACACGACTACTGTGTTGCAAGTATGTAAATGTAAAACACACAGTACAGTACTCACTAGTTCTACTTTAAAAGTACGGTCAAGAACTATTTGGTAGTCGTCGTCTATTCTACGAGTAGCTACTGTAGTCTACAAAATATTAGCGCGTCACTTGTCACTTCCCGAAACCCGAAATCAGGCGTACGGTTGGTCATTGTCATACAGAATCGAAATATAGAAAAGCCGTGTTTTCGTTATGTGTCAAATTGATGTGTGCGTGTGTGTGTGTGTCGTTTTCAGAGACACTTTGCCGCCGTGAATGAACCTAAATAAAGTTTGCAACCAAGCGCAACTATTAAACAACGAGCGAGCAGGAAAAAGCAATGGAACGTTTGAAGACACTTTTTTTTTTTACGACTCTTAAAGAGTCGTACAACAAAGACTTTTTGGGATGGCAGAACCGTGTCAGCGTCGGGGTTCAGCCAAAGTTCAGTGTCGCCTCTGTGCACCCAGGGCTTGCGGGTAAAGTCCCTGAACAGCTCGACTTCTTCAATAACCAGAGCATTATGGGGATTGTGTACGCGAACGTGTTTTACTTTGTCGTGTGCCTCTTTCTATACGTGGCGATGAAACAACGAAGCAAGCCCTTCCAAATTTACAACCTGATCCGGGTATACAACCTCCTTTGTGTCTTTCTTGCCGGCTACGTAGTGCACGGCATCATTCAACACAAATGGTTGGCGCCAGGGACTTTTGCGTGCAATTCCATGGACGTTGCATCGGACGAAGGGAAAAAGCTTGCCTTTGTGATGTGGGTGTACTACGCCCAAAAATATTTCGAGTTTTTTGATACGTTCTTCTTTCTATTGAAGCAGTCCTGGAGGCAAATCTCGTTCCTGCATTTGTACCACCACTCTTCGATCACTTTTGTCACTGCTGCGTTCATCACACACGACATCAACGGTGACTCGTACTTGGCGGCCTTGTTGAATTCGTTCATCCATGTGTGCATGTACGGGCATTACTTTCTCTCATCGTTTGGCGTCAAGAAGACCGTCGGGGGCAAAGTAAAAACTCTTGTGTTTGGGGTCTTCCCAATGTGGTGGCGGCCCTACCTCACGAAAATGCAGTTGCTTCAGTTTACGATTTGCTGGATCCAACCCGTTTATGCATTTTACAAAGGGGCATCTTGCGGGTACGGTGACTGGTTGAAGGTGCTCATGATCATTTATCAGACGACGATGTTTGTTCTGTTCATGCACTTTTACACCAACGCGTACAAGAAGACCTACCCCGTACGCGACGAGAAGAAAATCCAGTAAATGTTCATACATTATGTTGCGAGCGGAATTAAATGCTAAATAGAAATATTGGTTTGATGTTGAACGCAATCCGACCGCGAACGTGCAAATACATTGTTTTAGACCATGTATTTAAAGTTGAAATAGAGCACATTCATGAAAATCTTTTGTTGAAATTTATTTCGTAATAATATGATATAATTATGTGCGTGTACGTACAACAGGACATTGATCTACTATTATGAATATACGGTGTGCTCTAGCTCTCTGCTGGGATAAAAAAACAAATTACATTCTATGTATCTACTAGAGGATATTATATCATATCATTCTATTCATAATATCTTTGAAAGTGAGAAACGTCGAGAGGGTGAGTTGGGTGCGTTGAATGTGCATGTGCAAGAGTGTGCGAGAGTGTACGAGCGCGCTGAGTAAGTGAGTGAGCGAGCGATAAGAAACGCAGAGGGAATATCATGACAGTTCAAGGGAAGCATGTTCCTGTGTACGAGCGAGACCACGAACGTTTGCTGTTGGACACTGATGAACCGAGAAGAGGCGCGCCCGTCGAGCCATTCGAAATGGGCCCCCCGGTGGCAGGGCCGTCGAAGCAAGACATGCCACTCTGTTCTAAAAGACGCCTCGTCCTCCTTTTCATGTTTGCTGTTGTTAGTCTTGTCATTTTTCTCGCGGTACCGAAGCCTCCAGCGTCTCTTTTCCTTGCGAATGCGATGAGCGACCACATGGTCTTATCCCGGTCGGGCGGCTCGGTATGGGGTTACTCGGTGCACAAGGACGACCACATAGATGTGACCCTTTCTGTCACGGGGTCGCCGTTTCTCTGCAAAGACGCCGTTGCAGGAACACCTGTCTCGTTTAGTATATTCACCACCATATGGCTTTGGAAATGCAACTATGGCCCCCAAGACAACATCGGACCATACACCTTGCGTGTCGAATCCAGGGGGTTGGGAACTGCGGTTGTGTTAAAAGATGTGCATTTCGGGGAAGTTTTCTTGTGCAGTGGTCAGAGCAATATGGAATTTACCGTCGGGAGTGAAATACACGCGGATGTCGAATTAGAGAAGGTCAAGTCAGGAAAGTATGATCGGATTCGATTTTTAATTGTTGGTGCCGAGGAACGAGGATCCGCGCTCAAGAAACCGTCGATGGAATTCCGTCACCTTCTCACACCGTGGACAAAGCCATCGCCGTCCTATTTTGACAAAGCCGACTGCACCATCAATGACGCGACCAAATGGAACGCAGGAATAAGTGCCGTGTGCTGGGATTTTGGACGCCGTGTATACGAGCACTTGGAGTACAAGGTTCCTGTGGGGCTGGTCGACAGTGCCTACGGGGGGACTTCGATGGCTTACTGGAGCCCTCCCGGTGCTCTGGAAACCTGCCGTGCTCTCAAGATGCCGTGTCAGGTACCTCAAGGCGCCCTGTTTGATCAGACGAGCACAGACGCGGTGTTCCGTGCTGAGCCAGCACCAGTTGAAACCTGTTCGGGGCTCTATAATGGTATGTTACACCCACTGCTCCACATGTCATTTTCGGCTATTGCGTGGTATCAAGGTGAGAATGATGTCCCCATTTCCGGCGACACGAAGTATTTTGCCTGTGCATTTAAAGCGCTCTTGAATTCCTTTCGTGACATCTTTGGAAGTGGAAACGACGATATGATCCCCATTCTTGCCGTGCAGTTGGCACCGTACAATAATGGGGGACACAGCGGAGATTCTCTTGCAAACACGCGCGCGACCCAAGCAGCTGTGATTGAGACCATTCCGCGGTCCGCGCTGATTACTACATTGGACCTTGGTGACTGGGACAGCCCGTGTGGAGGTGGCAACATTCACCCTCGAAACAAAGAACGAATTGGAGCACGCTTGTTTGCATATGCTCGAAGAATGCTCTATAGTGGTGGCAATTGGACAGTGCTCCAGTCTCCCAGACCGACGCTGTGTACAATATTTTCGAATTCGATTGAGATCGTTTTCGACAAGAATTTGTCCGTCGATTCACCACGCCTACCTACTCAATGCCACGCACCCACCGGCCGTTTGGGGGGTCGCTGCGTCTCTTCAGGTTACGAAGTAGAAGCTACAAGAGGCGGAAAGTGGCACCCAATATCAACAACTGCGGCACCTATGGACAATTCGTCTTCCAAAATTGAAGCCAATGGCGTCCGCGTGTACTTTCCAACCGCGGGTTTAGGAAACGAAGCGAACCTGCGGTACGCTTATAGCGATTTCCCAGCGTTGTCTTTGTTTGATGCGTCGGGCGTCCCAGTTTCCCAATTCACAATTACGTGTAACAAAAGCTAGAGTCAGAACGACTCTCCTTTGCCACGAAGTATAATCTCTCCGTTTGTTTTTCGTTGTTATCGTTTTTTACACATATTAAACGTTTTTTCGTTGTTGCTTCACGGCATCGTGATTTCTCCGTACTAGTTTTGACCTATCAATATAATAATTTGTATGTATGTGTGTACTACATGTATGTTTACGAATATGTACCGGTACAGTATGTATGGAGCTATTTACAAGTGCACCACTTTTTGCCAGAGTTAAAACTAGGGTAAATTTTACAAGAATTTCCTTAAAACAAAGACCAACATCTTGAAAGTGTATACTTTGTAGCAATGTAAAATCCTATTTAAAAATGCGATTTTAATATTTGTCAGCAACTCTTTTGTTTCAAATATTTCATTCTCATATGCGTGTATGTGAGTAACTTCAAAAATCATGTTCAATACCAAAATTGTCATAACTTTGGTTCTAGTGGGACTTTTTTCGCTCTGTAAAGCATATATTACTTGGCTTTTCTCAGTACTTTCTTCAAGCACAGTAACAAAATCAAAACTATAATTACTGTAAAATCGCCAATACTTGTCGATTTTTTGATCTGATAACAAGTATTTCAAGCCCTTGATCTCAAGAATGGAGATTAGCGATATCAAAGCAAACAGACGCGTCAATCGAACAGGGCACAATGAAGTGCACAAGTGATTAAACTCAGCAAGTCGAAAAGTACTTTCTTCACAGAAATCTAACCAGTTCATTCATTCATTATCCAAATTTACCATTTACACGGTGACTATTCAGAGACAGCAAGTACTATGCAATAATAATAAATGGTAATAGGGTTTGGTAATAGCACCGTATCGAGATTAAGGACGATTTTGGAAGACCTAAGTCTAACACTAAATATGGCAAAAAGTGGTGCACTTGTAAATAGCTCGTATGTATGTATCCGGACAGTATTTCATATAATATCTTCTTCATGAATGTATCTAGTGATCTAGCGGATGAATGAAACATCGACCATGGTGCATGGTGGTGAGGTGCGTGTTGTGAGGGTTGGGAATGGTGGCGAGGTTGATTGGCACGGTGTGCAGAGAGATCAAGGGAAAGGTGGGCACATGATCCTGGCGAAACGTGCGACGATCTCGGTGCGCCCACGAGGTGGCGACTTGACCAAGGTGTGCTCAGTGATCGTGGTGTGGTACGTTGCTTCTTGTTGGGCGACGACCAGTACGAAGCGAGTGCTGCACAAGCGTCTGCTTCGTAAAGATGAGCTGTTGCTATTTCAAATGTTCGGGACAGTGATATATCTGGAACTGATGAAGCTTTCTGGATTATTGAAATTCAACCACAGCGTATCCACTGTGCTGATTTTGAAGTATGAGATCCTGGGCAGTACGTTAGCATATTTATTTGGCTTTTTGACCCTTCAGTTTGGCCTTCATATGGTGTCAGTGTCGTTCGCCATTACGATGCGGGGCTTCGAACCTGTAACCAGCTGCGTGTTTTCCATTTTGGTACTGTCCGAGACTTTGAACCGTTCGCAGTGGGTCGCAATCCTGCTCGTGTGCGCCGGCGTTTCGTTATGCGCGGGGGCCGACAAAACGTGGACACTAGAAGGACTTCTCGTATTGGTTTTGTGTGACGTCTGCTTTAGTTGTCGCTCGTTGTGTGTAAAACTGTTGAGGAGAAAATGCACCGAGAAATCGCTTGAGAAAATGACGGGGCCGTCTATTTTCTTCATCACTGCAGTCGGTAGTTGTCTGGCGCTGATCGTGTGGCAAGTATTCGCATACTTTGTGTTTGCTCCAACCGTTCGCAGGGTGAGTCGAGACGACTTGCCTATCTTGCTGTTCAACGGTGCAAGTTTTACACTGTACAATGCCATGTCATACATTTTGCTAGGGATGGTCGAGATGAGCGTCCACGCCATCGGGAATGCAGTTCGACAAGTTGTGGTTATCATGTACAGTGTCTACGTTTTTTCGTCACCGTTGACAACAACGAACGTGCTCGGCATTTTATGTGCGATGACAGGCGTTGCTTTGTATTCTGTGTTCACCGAAATTAACATCGAGAAACCAACCAATGCGACGCTATACATGCGGGCAAACAGCGAGGAGGAGGAAGAGGACGATGGGTTGGGTGGTGGGGAGGTGGAACTGTCGCGCGTGTAAATAATAATACTTTTATATAAAAGAGAAAAAGCATGAAATTGCAAAAGCATAATAATAAACGATGATAGTAGCAAAGTATCGTAGTACCAGTACCAGGTACCATCCAAATCAATTATTATTATTA
>JACKZZ010017786.1_pt1 | contig 13034 bp, 10 predicted proteins | sample 8027871 | NCBI WGS metagenome assembly JACKZZ01 (sample SAMN15724774, study PRJNA655200) | protist metagenome | isolation source: fluorescence activated cell sorting (FACS) single amplified genomes of... | place: USA: West Boothbay Harbor, Gulf of Maine | collected 2000-07-19
CATAACAGGGGAAGCTGAACGAGTTGAAAGCGGAGTACGGCATTGACATCTTGGAGATGCAGCAGGCCATCACCGATCTGACCCTGCAGGTGACCACGCAATCGGCGCAGATTGACGTGCTTCGGCAGCAGGTGATGGCACTAGTGACGGGGGCGCCAGTGAAGTTGTAGGACCGACGATGTCGAAGTCGAAGCAGCAGCAAAATTATTGTTCAGTTCACTTCAATAGAGTTAGAGAGCGTTCTTCGAAAATGACTAAAACGATATAAACAAGCAGAATGAAATTTTCTGGAGTTTCAAACGACAGCGCAGGCCACTAAAATTGGGAAAACCTTCTGTAAATCATCTCTCTGGAGGTGTACAACTAGCTTTGCCGTTCGTGTGGGCGCAATTTAGTGCGGGGCGCCCTCTGCTGGTTCCGATAGATAGGATGCTCCAGCTTTTCTCTTCGTATGAGTGCTATCCTGCCTTGCTTCAAAAAGTCTCGCGAATCTACTTCAAAATCATAAGACTCGTCTTTGCTCCGGTCGTTCACCCTCGCTTTCTGTTTTACTAGTTCCGTCGAAAGTCCTTCCATCGTCGTCCATCTGTTGTCGTTCGTTTTCGTTCTTGTTCCCCCTCGTCACCCCTATTGGTCGTTCATCATCGTTCTTCTGGTTCTTGACAAAGCAGTCTACTCACTTCACAGATTCGATTCCAATACTTATGCTTAACCGTAAACTACATCTTCCCTCAAGAACAGTCACCCCACGACCTACACTTCTGCTTCATTCACCACCTGTAGCTTCTCCTTCTACGAGTACTGCAGCAACCCTGCGTCTAATCTTCTCTCACCTATATTAAAACAACCAGCATCAAAAAATGGCGTCCACCACCTTCCTGAGTTCGTACGCCGTGGCTACGCTTGCCGACGCCGAGCGGCTGGCGGAGCGACTGGCCGACAAAGAGGAGTCGAGGAAGCTTGGGACGAACAAGCACACGAACGGCTCCGATGCCGAATCCGTCTCCACCCAATCCGTATTGTCCACGGACAAGGGCGCCAGCTCGTCCGCCGCGTCGAGCAGTGGCAACGAGCGCGGCGGTGAGGTTTCCGGTAGAACCTCCACATCAATTATGCGGAAGAACACCAGTGCGGCACCCACAGCGACATCTTCGCAACTACAGCAGATGACGAACAAGGGGCCGAGCAGTAGAACCGCGCCGGGCACCAGTACTGGGACGACCTCGATACAACGCGGAACATCAGGTGGTCGTTCTGGGCAGCAGACTGGTGTGGAGAACAAAACGACTACCAGTGAAAGTGAAAAAACGAGTAACGAGGTGCTGGTGGAGAACAGTTCTGATGTGGGAGGAGCGAATCCGAATGAAGATGAGAGCAATAAGCCTCGCATTTCGATGACAGGCCTACCAGTGCAGCAGATTGAACGGGCGCTCGAGCAGCGGGCGGCGCTGCTAGCCAGCATGCAAGCGGGAATCGATCACGACGACGAGTTATGGAGTGAAAATATGTACGAGTCTGGGCCTGGAAAAGTGCGAGGTTAATCTCTGAAGATGCCAGCTCGTCCCTCAGCACGACAGAGAAATCTGTATTGTATGAAAGACAAGCAAGCTAAGTAAGTACCTACTGCATTCCTGCAGACCTCCTGGATTATGCACATCAAGCTGCATGACCACAAACCATTTTAATGTTCTTCCAGAGCACCAGCGCCAGACATATTAATTTGCAGTTGATACGAGTCACAGTATGAGCACGGCGCCGCGGAGGAACGGCCGGCCACCGGTTGGGAATTCAAGCGTTTAAGTGAGTACAGGGCCGGAGAGATTGAGACGGAATTTGTCAACCGGGTCATTGACGGCGACCTGCTCTGGGTGCTGGACTGCTGCTATGCTGGAAAAAAAGATCCAACTTGTAGTTAGTGTGTCGCTCCTCTTGGTGGTGTGGACTCGTTCTCAGAACGTCTTCACGTGACGAGATGAAAACTCGTCTTGTCAACATGCATCGGTACTAGTACTGGGACCAATAATTGTCGTTCTCTTTATGAAAAGTGCTATACGCTAACGGTAAGGCTATCATTGGTGTGGCTCGGCATGACAAGTAACACGTTTTTTTTCTTGCATAGCAGCGAGCGGGTGGGTGGGAAGCCGATCATCTGGAGCAAATGGGGTGGGAAGTGCACTCGGATGTGTATCACAGAGAAAAAAGCTAGCGTATCACATGGGAAAACAAATGCAAAGGCATTGATGTAATAGGGTGCTTGATGAGTCGGGTATTATGCAAGACAGATTGATGATCATGATGTAGATGTTTTGCGCATTTGTTATTTTTGCATTTACAAAGAGAAAGAAATGTCAATGTGCTAGCTTTTTTCTCTGCGATAATGTGCCTGCTGTACGCCCTGAAAAACCGCGACGAACTGATGACAAGACTTTTGCTCCACTTCGGGGGCAACGATTTGTTGCACGTCTGCGATTTTAAGCGGCGCAACGCCTACCACTTTGCGGAGAAAATGGACCTCGATATGGTCGCCCTGCTGAAGGGCATCGAGGGGGCCCGCGTCGACTGCTGGCGCCAGGTGAAGCGCTCCGAGGCCTTCCGCATCCGGGCGCAGCTGTAATCAAAATAAAGTTACAACTATAATATAGTTGTACCGCAGCTCCTACATCTACAATAGGGCGGCTGCTGCAGTGAAACCACGATACAGAAGATGTGAAAGTGCACGGCTGGGAAGAAGTAGATACTCTTCAGCAATAATTTTTGAGCACGCCCAATCTGGAGTGCAAGGCATTTTCTTTTGCACACTTACACACAAACATTTACGTTTTAATTTGGAATCCATCCATCATATTGTCAGAAATATCAAACAAAAGTAAAAATACTTGCACGCTGAATACACGGGACAGCCACTAAGTCTGTGGTTTCGCGATCAGAAAAACGAAAAGCTGCAAGTTTGTATATATCATGACAGAGTCCGAGTCGTATTTTGGTTCCAACTACTAATTTCAATTTTTCTCCCGACAAGTTCAAGTATTCTTTTCCGAAAGGTGACCATCACCAAAATGATCCCGTGTAGCCCACAGGACTTTGTAGTGGAGGTCACTCTTTCCCTGTGTATCCCACAGGCACTAGAAGAACAAATTAGGCGGGCCGCAGCTAGCGCGCAATATTTTTAACAACCAGCAACAAGAAAAGAGGATTGGACGGAAACCGGAATTTTTCACGGAAAAGAGCTGCGAGACCAGTTGGCACGGTTGTTTTCTAAGCTTGGTTCTTTCGGTTGTGCGGAAGAAACACGCTGTGTGTTCTACGAAATACTTACTTACAACATTCCTTGATGGCAGAAGCTGTCAAAAAAAATTCTTAGTCCGCATGTTGAGAACTGCATTTCATCTCAAAAATTGATGATACGAGCAGAATTTGAGGAATACGAATAGCATGAGGCCGCCCACAACATCCTTGTCGTGGTCGGAAAGGATAGGACCAGTGGCGCCGAGAAAAGATCCGCATTGTCCACGTCGGAATAAGTATACGTATGTAAATTAAGAAAAAGTTGTTGACCAGCACAAGCACAACATGTAGAAGTAGCCACATTCTTTTTGAATTCAATCGTCGAAGAAAAAGAAACGACATCACCACGCCATGCCCTCTGATTGCGTTGTTTCTCCCCCGTCTTTATTGCTCTCCGCCGAGCGGGGCAGTGTCGTGACGGATTTGGCCCTGCATCCTGCCGAAAGCAACCTCCTCGTGACCGCGTATGCCGAGGGAAAAGTGTCCGTCACACTGGCGCCGCGGAACCACGCTGGAAGGGATTCTTCCGCAGCGGGGGTAGGGGTGCAATGGAAGGCACACGAAGATTATGGGAGAGAAGTGCACAATACTTCGAGCGGCTTTTTCTCTCCTCATGTGATTTCTTTGATTTGCTGCAAAAGAAGCAAAAGGTCGAGAAATGTTTCTTCTGCATAATTTTACAAATCCTAAAATCCTCACTACACAACTACAACCCTAGTGCTGTTTGATTCCAGAAGTAGACAATCGCCTCGTCATGCAAGCAGTGAAACGAATGAAACAATGAATCGAGAAGTTGGTTTTGATTATGTTTTGCCATTAATTTACAAGTTCTTGTTCTCGAGCGGCGAAATGGATTATGCACTCCCTCCATACGGGCAACGCATGGGACAATCCGGTTCGGTGCTGCTGGCACGACGCCGTACCGGCTACGGGAGCAACTTCGTCCGGAACAACTGCATCGGCGGACTTTTTTGGTCAAGAACACCAGAGCAGCGCGCCGCTGCTCGTGACGGCCGGCGGCGGTGCGGTAAAGGCGTGGTCTATCCTGAGTAAAAACGTCCCCACACCAGAGCTGTAATGCAAATCTGCATGCCAAAAAAGTTTCTCATGCGGAGCCCCATGAGAAGCATTTCTATTCCTCTTTTGGAGTTTGTGATGCTAGAATCAGCATGATATGCTAGATCTGTGATGCTGCTGAACTAGCGAAACAGGATTACACTATGGGGGCAAACTTGTCATGCGAAACAGCGAAAGCTGGTTGATTTGTCTAGCAGATTTCTCATCTTGACTCTGGTGTGGGGACGTTTTTACTCAGGATATGGTCGCTGGGGAAGGTACTGGACAGGCTATGCATTGCAAAAATGTCTTGGTCTCGAAGGATGCAAACTTGTGATGCGCATTTCAGAACACAGAAAAGCAGAAGTCTCTCATGTATAAATAGCAAAAGCTGCCCACTTTCTGGCACAAAACTGGGGGATTTGTCATGCGGATTCGGAATTGCAGAAGCTTCTCGAAACCTGTGATGCTAGAGCTTCCATGCCAGCCCTTCTGTGTCATACAAAAACAGCAGGACTCTTCCAACCCCAGACATATTTGCATTTGATACAGGCTACGGCGATATGATGCGGGCGGTCGCCGAGAGATCGGGCGGCGCGGCACGGGAGTCGAAGAGCTTTCTTCCACCAGAACTACCAGTGCTGTGCACAGGAACTACCCTGCTCCCCGCTGCGCGTCCACAATTTCGCTGCGACCCGTGTGGAGCGTGAGACTGGCACAGCAGGACCCCGCTCCTGGTCGCCAGGACACTGGCGCCGGAACTACCCTGGGAGCGGGTGGTGCAGCAAGAATTTCTGCGGGCGGTACGAACAAGTTGCACCAACAATTTCGCTCGCTGTACTGCACCTCGCTTGCGGCCGGTTCCGAATCGGTAGCTGTGGGAGACAGCTGGGGCCGGGTGTCGGTTATCGACGTCGTCCGAGGGTTATCAAATGCAAATATGTCTGGGTCTGGAACATGGCAACTTGTCATGCCAGATCTGGATGATCATCATGCTCATGCAAAAATGAAAATCTGTGTTGCAGGATTACCAAAAGCGGGCCACTTTTTACCAAGTTGGCAGGGGGTTTCTCATGCAGAATAGGCATGACAGAGGTCTCATAGGGTCTGTTATGCTAGGTTCTGCATTCCAGACCTCATGCGCCATGTACCACCTGCATTACAAGTTTGCATCTTTCCAGACCGAGACACATTTGCAATGCATGAGGGTGTCGCCTCGCGGTGTTCGACGCGCATGTGCAACCCGTCTCGGGGATCGCGTTTTGCCCCGAGGAAGGTGGGGCGACGACCGCAAGCGCCACCGCCGATATCAAGTGCAAACATGTCTGGGTCTGGACACTTGTCATGCTAAGTAATCCATGAAAGAATGACAAGATAACTAGAGTACGCAGCCAAGCATGACAGTAGATTTTTGCGCGGTCTTGTGGTGTGGAACACGCATGAGAACCTGCGCTTTTACATGACACAGAAACAGCACTGCTATCGTATTCCGCAACACACATATACAGAGGTTTGGAGTACTATGCGAGTGCAGCACTTCTACAAATCTCGCAAAAATCTTGTTCCAGACCCAGTCGTATTTGCACTTGGTAGCCGAACTGCAGATGGCGCAATTTGGCCCGCTGGAGAGGCTGGCGACCGTGGGGTTTGACGGGAAGGTCAGAATATGGAGGTACTTATGACAACTTCGTATTTTTTCCTTTCCCATCAGGAACATTCAGATAGTGCTTACATCTGCGAGGAAAAATTCCTCGGTTAACATCCCCATATAGTACTACCGCATTTTTCATGCTCCTTGAAAAAAAGAAAACTTTTCTTCTTCCAGGCCAACCGGCGTGGTAGCAGCACCGGGCGGCTTTGCGGGCGCTCCGTCCGTTTCCGGTCTGCAACAAGGTATCCAATAGAGACATCGGTCTGGGTAGAAGTTTTCTGAAAAAAGACTGCGAGATTTGTTGATGTAATGATGACCTGGCGCCAATGCCATGCGACTGCGTGTGGTCTTTTTCGCAGGACAGCTTTCTTCAGAACGTCCCAAGACTCATGTCAGTTTGCAATGCATACAAGGAATAAAAATTGAGCCGCAACACCAGCTGGCGTATGTGCAGGAACTTGTGGATGATGACATCGACGATCCCAACATGAGCACAGCTGCAAAAACCAGCAACTCCCAGCAAAGTCGGCACGATCGCACGCTGCTCGCTGTGGCGTGGCACCGGTTCGGGGCGGAGGATTGTGTGACCGTCGGAGGGTATCCTGAGTAAAAACATCCCCACACCAGAGTCAAGATGGGGATTTTGCAACACAAACCTAGGAGATTTAGGAGTCACGCATGACAAGTTTCAGTCCGTAAGGTGGTAGTGCAAGTTATTAAGGAAAGCCGCATCACAAATCGACCTTCTGATCCTGTTTGCAGCATTACAAGTTCCCAAACACGATTGAAAATGCCTGTCATGGAGTTGCGCATCACAAATGTTCCTGTCATGGCAAATCTGCGTGACAACTCTGGGGTGGGGACGTTGTTACACAGGATAGAGGGTACGGCGGAAAAGTCCGATTTCTGGCCTTCAACGCGGAGAAGGGGTGGCATTTCGTTCAAGACACGGCCGCTCCTGACGAGGGTGTTTTATTGGATCAGGAACTACTACACGGAAAAACAAAAATAATGAGGATGGAGCACGAGAAAAAGGTTTTCGCACCAGAGGACCAGACGCTATCCTGAGTAAGGACGTAGACATGACATCTGCTAAGAAGTACACAAGTCGCGAAGTAGAGGTCTTGGTTGTCACACATGACAACTTTCTAAGGGCTGTCTGATGTAAATTTCCCAGCAGTGTTGAAATGCTCCTCATGAGTGACGTCGAGAAAAATTCCGAATTACATGACAAACCTAGGGTGCGTACGTTTTTACTTAGGATGGTAGGCTGCAAGGGCTCATATTCCTATCTGGAGCCTGGAGTTCGGAGTCTTCGGCGACCTGCGCGTCAGTTATGCGGCTGGACAACTATCTCATTCTGGCGCTGGCCTTCAACTTCAGGAATATATCTTCTGCATGACATCAAACCTATGACGTCCGGAATTTAAAAGTTGTGGCGCCACCATTTCTGTTTAGAGTTTTTGCCGGAACTTGTCATGCAAACTAAAACGTGAGCAAAATCAAGACTCAAGAGCTGGGGTTGTCCACTTTCATATCAGTTTCGGCGATCGCGGTCAGTTTGCCATCTTTGAACGGAGCCTGGATGGCGGGTGGGAACAGGTACGGGCCTCGTCAGGTGGAGCTGCTGGCTTCGGAGGAGGCCTGCAACTCGCTGACAGTGTCTAGGAATCGTGAGCTGCGGTGCTCTCGTTCTCACGCGACTTGATATTGGAAAGAAAAAGCAAACAACTTCTACTATCTAAAACGACCCTCCTTTTTACCTGGAACAGGAAGCTCTGAAGACGCCTGAAGATTCAATATGTGACGCTGCATAGCATCATATCTCAATTTCAAGGGCCTACGGCGCTCTACGTCAAGGTCAAGCTGCTCATGATGCTAAACAAACAATGACATCTATGCGCCTGGAATTTTGTTCGTCGAGGATTTTTTCGTGGTAGTTTTTTGTTTCTTTCGTCGTGATGACGCCGGCTTAGTATAATTTTTGTCCTCCTGCTGGTGTTGCATGCACAAGTTTTGCACTGATTCTTTTGAAGAGGCACTACGATATTCATCGATCCTTGATCGATAGGCAGATCGGGGTGGTCGGTTGGTTGTTTCTTTAGCGTGTCGGAGCGAGAAGATGCGTGGCGATCTGTGCGGCAGGATAGATCAAAAAGACCACGCAATATTACCGATCCACCGATCCAAAAAAGAGGTAGGGTACTAACTGTGACACGTCACTGGTTCTGATTGGGTTCTTTTTCTAAAACCCCTCACCTCGTCAGGCGCATTGAAGTTCCTCCGCAGAAGTCTTCGCTTCGATCTACTTTGAGGTTGCTATTATTTCCAGCAAAAGATGAGCTGATCATGATTTTGAATGCGTCCTCAAGGTTGGATCGCAGTCGGTGTTTTCTCTTTTCTTCTTCTTCCGCCATCGGTTTTGAGGAAGAAAAGCCCGAGAGCGTTCAGTATTTTTACCGAAAAATAGAAATTCAGTTCAACAGCGAGATCGAAAGTATAAACCAGTTCTTTGGAATTTTAATTTTTCTGTGGGACGATCACGATATGAAGAGGTCCTCGTCGAGTTTCTCATTTGTTGTACGTCGTCAGCCGCGTCGTGACGCACCAACCAGAGGAAGAAGAGGCATTGCAGCGTAATTATTTCCATCAACAGCCTGTGCGCTGGTTTATTCATAAGAGACCGCTGCAATACCAATACCACCGCGCACCACACTTCGCGACGCGACCGCCGCCTGCATGATGCTGGGAGGACCCGGAGGTACAGAGAGAAACGTCGAAAAGCGGGACGTTTCCGGGGGGGACGAGAAACGGATTTGGAAGACATCAAGGCACAGGCGGAGGCAAGAGCAAGAAGATGTGCAACTAGCGGCAGATTCAGCTCATACCTCCAATCCTGGTGCTCCTTATCAAATGTAAAAATGTCTGGGTCTGGAAGGTGGTAACTTGTGATGCTGTCTTTGGATTCCAAAAAAATCTGTATTGCATGACTAGCAAAAGGAGTCCAGTGTGTGTTACACGGCGAGGGCATTTCTCATGCGGAATAAGCATCAGGAAGCCTCCTAAAAATCTGGGATGCTAGGGCCTGCATTACAGGCGTCATTCGTCGCGCAAAATATGCATGACAAACCTGGCAATCTTCCAGACCCAGACATTTTTGCAGTTCATACTCCTGCGCCGTCAACCAAAACTACGCCAGATGAACAAGAGGGGCCTCCTATCCTGAGTAAAAACATCCCCACCCCAGAGTTGTCATGCAGATTTGCAATGACAAGAACACTTGTGATGCGCATCCCGATGACGGGCATTTCCAGTCGTGTTTTGGAATTTGTAATGCTGGAAACAGGATACGTATCTCGATTTGTAATGCGGGTGTCCTTGCGAACCTGCACTACGCAACGAGCTGCAACTTGTCATGCGTGGCGTCCAAAACTCCTGGATCTGTGTTGCAGAGATCCCAACGTAACTATGGGGTTGGGACATTTTTACGCAGAATACCTCCAGCAGTCCTGCTCCTTTCATGTAAGGACGATCCGGATGTTCATCTTGAGAATGAAAAACTGGAGCAGCAGCGAGTCCAGGCTGCGGCTGCGGCTGCGCCTAGAATAAATGATCCCGCGGTCGTGATGTCCTCTTCCTCCACTTCTCCTGCGCAATTGTCGTGGTCTACTACCACTACTACCCCCGCTACAACACCTCCAACACTCGTCGAGGACGCAACGTCATCTCTTCCGTTGATCATCCAAAAGGTGCAAAAGACAAGCGACGCAGATAGAAGTAGAGATGATATGCAGGAGCACGGCGAAGTGTTGGAGAAAGGTAGGACGAAAATAAACCCCAATCACAAGTTGCTGATCGAAGACAACCGCGCCTCGAAGAAGCCCCCGACATCTTTGCCTTTTTCAAGTGGTAAAAACGTTTGTTCAGCCGTCGATATTGAAGATGCGGAAGTTGTAGAAAGTAAGAACCTGAACTTCACCCGACTGCTGCAAAAGCCCTTCTCGCGGGACTACGTGAAAGCGGTTGTGACCGCATACGGAAAGGCTTGGGTCGAGCAAGACAGCGACCAGCTGGTCCAGCTTTTCACGGCAAACGGGATGTACAAGGAGAAGCCCGGTCGGTGCATGCACGGAGCGGAGGAAATTCGGCACTACTGGAAGAAGCAGATCTGCCAGAACGAGCGTGACATCGAGTTCCAGCATATTCTCAGGAAAAACGTCCGCACTCCATAGTCAAGTTGGGAACTCTGCAAGACGAAGCAACAAGCTCTGGTTGTTACGCATGACAAATTTGGGCGCGTAGTGTAGTGGTAGTCGTGTTTAGCTAATGCAGCAGCATTGCAGATCCAGATCCAGTCTATCGTGCTGATTTGAGCATGAGAAATCTCAAAACACCACTAGAGAAAGCTTTTCATAGGGCTCCGCATGAGAAGCCTTATCAGCATGCAGAGTTGCATTACAGCTATGGGATGGGGACGTTTTTGCGTAGGATCCAGCACGAGGAAGAGGACCTGGTATTCGACTTCGAGAAAAAACAGGCCACCGTGAAGTGGCTTGCGTCCTTCGTGAAAACAAGTTCATCTTCGAGCACTTCTGGTGTTGTCCCGCCCTGGAAGCGGCACGGAGCAGATGGTGCCCGTGGTGGCGGTGGCGGTTCGGGTGAGGCGGATGTCCTCTGCTTTGTGCAGGTCGCGACGCTCCGATTCCGGTGGGTTCAGGTCGCGGAGAGCGTTGGGATGTGGAAAATCTACTGCTTGGAGGAGTATCTTATGCATTGCAAAAGTATCGCTATCGCACTAGTAGAATTCGCAATACAAATTGGCTCAGCATGACAAATCAAATTTGTAATCATGCGGATTTACTTTAACAAGTAGCTTTGTGATGCATAAATGCGATTACTACGAGTAAGATACTTTTGCACAGGATATATCTACACCCCTTTTGGAACGTGAACGGGATCAAGGTTCTTTATTGTAGTCTACTTACATTAAACTCAATATATTTTATTGATGCTCTTCTTCTTCTTCTCGTTCTCCTGTGGCTGTCGCGTCCGGTCTTTCTCAGCGCTGCCTCGGGGCAGCAACGCCACAGGAAGATTCGCGATGCTATGAAATGAAAATAATTCATCAACTACTTTGTCACGATTTAATATCAAAACGAAACCACTGTAAAACTGTTCGAATCTTTCAACTAGGAATTTCTCACCCGGGAAGACCGGTCTGGCGCCAAGCTGAACATCTCAATCAGACTACCCTGAGTAAAAACGTCGTCCCCAACCCGCCAGAGTTGTGACGCCAATTTACATGGTACATGCTTAGGATGTTTGTTCTCTAGCCAAACTGGAAGATTATGTCGTGCGTGAGTCCCAAAAGCCCACGACGTGTCTTGCAGTATTCTCATCTTGGCTACTTAATATGGGGTGGGGACGTTTTTTTAATACTCAGGATACCGTCGGGGCGACCCAGCACCGCCGTCACGCGCCGGCGATCGGGACTTTGTTCGGCAGAACGGCAATGGAGGCAGTGGGGGCGGAGGACCTGCCTTTATACAGCAGAATTATAGCCGTTCTACTACTTCAGCACGGAACACGAATCTGGAGCAGCTCTTCGGAAAGCGCATGAAAGGATACCAATGACGATGCAGTTTTGCAGGGATACCAATGACGAATTTTTCGGAAGGTACTAGTAGGTACAAGCAGGCGGAGGCCGCGGAGCATTGATACCAGCTAGAACAACTCGTACCACCACGGTAACTAGTGGCGGGAAAACCACTATTAAAAAAGATGCGAAATAATTGAACGAGGGGGATGCTGATGCAAATAAAAGTTGGTTTCTCGTCGTTGCGAGTATATCATACCACCTGGACGTGATGCCGCAAGCCCTTGGAATAAAAGCTCGGCATTGTTCGAAGAACAGGGATGATAATGAAGGCGGGAAGATTTTTTATGGTAATGTCTACGCGCTTCAATGCACAAAACTAGCTGCGCGCATCAAAGTGGAAGAACAACCTATTGGTGGTAAAACACTTCTCATATGATGTTTGTCGCGCACTCACGCTCACCGCCCGAAAGGATCACAATCCAAGACTTTTTGTCCTCATCGCTGCAAAGATGCAGTAGCACGCAGCGCTGGGACGAAGTAGATCCAAATAGATCCGTGGACAAGCACGACTCTGTTACCTGACATTTTTTCGGATCCGTTAAAAGAAGTAGAAGATCAATACACCGATGGCGATGTTGGTTTCTACAACTGTAATATCCTCAAGAGAAGTAGCACTTCGAAGAAGGAGGTGAACTAACGATGGTTTCTGTATTGGAATAGTGATACTTCTTTACACAAGTTGTGTTGATGCAGAAGGCGATCTGTATAGTTCTTCTTGGATGCAGAAGTCAATATGTTTGTAATCTTTCACCCTGCAGCAGCGAAGCGCCGGTGTTTTCTACATTTTTTATTTTTTTTCACAAAGATAACTTTAACTACGCAATTTATTTCACGTATACATGAAATAGAATAGAAATAATCTTCGCCACTAAAAGCGGTTCTAGAACGCTACAACGCTTGAGTAGAGATCTGGACACAGGTGGCCGGATCCCGTAGTCGTCGGCAAACCTGTCAATCCGACCCCTATCACAACTTGTTCTGCTACTTTGATGAAAATACTACGTCGGCAGAGTTGCTGACAAGTGCCTACCGTAGTTATGTTTGCGACCAAGTTGTAGATCATCGATCCGCGACAAACACAAAACACCCATTTGTACAACCCCGGTGGTCTAGAAAAACAAAAAGTTTCTTTTCTATTTGTTTTATGAAGATTTTGAAATACTTTTTCTGTCGAGTTTTTTTTTTTGGTCCGATCCCGACATTTCTTTTACTGTCGTCCACACCTCCTGCTCAACATATTGAGGTGGCAAGAAGCAAAAGGTTGTAGTCCAAGGTCTTGATTCTCATTCTCACTCTATCTTGTTGGGACATATTTTTAGGTGTAAATTTTTAGTAGGCCACAACGAACTTGCCTACTAGGCCAATAGTCGTACATTTTTAGGA
>JACKZZ010004473.1_pt1 | contig 13032 bp, 22 predicted proteins | sample 8027871 | NCBI WGS metagenome assembly JACKZZ01 (sample SAMN15724774, study PRJNA655200) | protist metagenome | isolation source: fluorescence activated cell sorting (FACS) single amplified genomes of... | place: USA: West Boothbay Harbor, Gulf of Maine | collected 2000-07-19
ATGTGTATACTTCCCACCCATTTGCAGATTCAGCACTAAATCCATTTGCATGAATAGAAACATAGATGCAGGGTTTACCATCTTTATCTCTCTGTTGACGATAGATGTCATTTGCTTTGTCTGTTCTTGTACTTAAAGGAACATCCTCTTGAGTGTCAACTAAATTAACACATTCAATACCTGCATCAGTACATAGTTTCATTAATCTATCTACAATGCTTCTATTAAACTCTCCTTCATAAAGAATTTCACCATCAGGCCATAGAGGAGATCTTTTTCCAGATGTTTGATATACCCCATCAATTATTCCCCCGTGTCCATTGTCAAATATCCATAGATAGTTTGAGTCTACTTTAGGTTCTATGGGTTTGACAGTAGTATCAAATAATTGATTGCAGTTTGGGCATTTGATTATTCCTTGTTTCATCATTTCTTTTTTCCAGACTTAAGATCGTAATAATATCTTAATGTTCTATTAAATGTGTAAAACTTTTCAATATTTTTATTGGTAGGAGTATTGTAAAAGGTTTCCCTTCTCTTTCCAAAGTCATTCACTAAAGCATCAACAACCTCATTCTTATTCTTAAATTCTAACTCCTCATTTAAGGGGGATTGGTGTATTACCTTCTCGGAGATGTATTTTTTGAGGTTGAACTCTGGCATTATATTTTGTTTATAAAATCTGTAATATAATCTTTTATGTCTTCTTTTTCGAATCCTTCTTGCATCCAATCTGTTGATAGAATTCTGAGCATATCCTTCATAACTTTTAAGTCACTAATATTTGCTAATCCTTCCATTCTTTCTTTGTATTCATCAGATATTACTTCTTGAATTTCCTCTTCATCCTCCTTAATAGCATCGTATTCCATGTCTTTTTCTAAAGCGTCAATATGATCTGCATCATCTCTTTCAGCTGCTTTAGAATCATACATTTCACCTAAGTAATGTTCAAATGCAGTTTCATAAGCTTGTGGCTCACGTACTGGGAAAATTTGGTTTACAGCTCCAACTCCAACAACATTTTCATCTAATTGTTGTTTTGTTTCTTGTTTTGGTAGGCCTGCTAATTTAGCCCATCTTGATTTTTCGCTCATATTAAAAGAATATTTGATTATAAATATTAGAAGTCCCCGTAAATATTATATTTCTTTGGAGGTTCTAGGTGTATCTCAATTGTTTCGTTAGATATAGCAAATAATTTACTATTTAAAGGTTCCAATCTAAAATGGCATGTGGTTCCTACCTTTTGAAAATATGCTTCTAAGGCCTCAGTTAGGGAAGGACGTTCAATGTCCTCCCCAACTAATGTCCAAGTATCACCTTTACCTACTACTCTTTCAGCTATAAGGATATTTACTTCTTCTTCTCTTTCTTCCATATTACATCATACCACCCATCATACTTGGGTCGAATTGTTGTTGTGAGTTTGAGTCTTCATCTTTTGGAGAATCAATAATTGCAACTTCAGTTAATAACTCTGTTCCTGCTATTGATGAGGCATTTGCAAGTGCTTGACGTGTTACTTTATGTGGATCAATTATTCCAGCTTTCTTCATGTCAACCACTTCCTCAGTCTTAATATCATATCCTTCCCATAAATCTTTGTTTGATTTATCTAATTTTAAAGCTAATATTAAGAGAGCATCTGTTTTAGCATACCCAGCATTTACAAGTATTTGTTCAAATGGTTTACCACAAGCATCAAACACTAAATTATATCCAAATTTAGTATCATCACTAAGATCATCAGACATACTTCCCATAATAGCTTCTCTTGATCTAAGTAATGCAATTCCACCACCTGGGACGATTCCATCTGATAGAGCAGCTTTTGTAGCATGTAAAGCATCATCAACTCTGTCTTTCTTCTCTTTCATTTCGGTTTCAGTATTTCCACCTACGTGAACAATTGCTACCCCACCTGCGAAATTAGCTAAACGTTCTTGTAATTTCTCCATTTCAAATGGTGTTGCAGCTTCTTCAATTTGTTTAGATAACTCTTCAGCTCTAACCACAATATTCTCTTCATCACCTTTACCATCAATCAATGTTGTTTGATCTTTAGTAACTGTAATTGTGCGAGCTTCTCCAAACCACTCTGAGTTGAATTTATCTAATTTCATTCCTTTATCCTTATCAACAACTTGACCACCGGTTAGAGTTGCGATATCTTCAAGAATCAATTTTCTTCTGTCTCCGAAGTCAGGAGCTTTTACAGCACATACTTTAAGTGTTCCTCTCATCTTATTTACAATAAGAGCAGCTAATGCTTCTCCATCAATATCTTCATCAATAATCAATAAAGCTTTATTTGATTGAGATACACTTTCTAGAATTGGTAATAATTCCTTAACAGATGTTAGGCGTTGATTTACAATTAAAATGTAAGCGTCTTTTAGAACTGTAGACATTGTATTGTTATCTACTACAAAATATGGTGACTTATATCCTCGATCGAATTGAATTCCTTCAACTGTTTCTAGATATGTGTCTCCTGTTTTAGACTCTTCAATATGTACTACTCCTTCTTTACCTACTTTCTCAATTGCTCTAGAAATAAGTTTACCTACTTCTGGGTCATTATTTGCAGATATAGTTGCAATTTGATTTAATTGATCTTCAGAAGAAATTGATTCTGATAAGTCTTTAAGTGATTTGAGAGTAATGTCTACTGCAGCATCAATACCTCGTTTAATTTCTACAGCATTTGCTCCATCATTTAGACGTGTAATTCCATTCTTAACTAATTCACGAGCTAATAAAGTTGATGTGGTTGTACCATCACCTGCGTTGTCAGCAGTTTTAACGGCGGCTTGTTTTACCATATTCAATCCTATATTTTCAAGTGGATCATCTAACTCTTCAATTTGTTTTGCAACTGTTACTCCATCTTTAGTGGAATTAACATTCCCAAATTGATCTGTGTATACAACATTACGTCCATTAGGTCCTAAAGTTGATACTACTGCGTTTGCTAAAGTGTCAATTCCATTGACAATTTTCTTTCGGGCTTCTGCTCCGAACTCGATTTGTTTTTTACTCATTTTTCTTTTTTATATTCCCACTTAAATTTATAAGCTTTTTTTATTTCCCCTCGAAGACATCTGTATATTTGGGTATTAGTATTCTTTTTATTTAAAAATTTTTGGATGTCTTTTACAGAATTCCATTCTCTAATGAAAACTCCTTCTAGAGTATATTGATTTACTTTTTTATACTTAATAGTTTTATATTTTTTACCTAAATTAACTTTTACACCTATCTTAGCTAAACTTATTTTTTTCTTCCTTTCATCACTACAAGGTTGTTTTTTCATCCCCCTATGTGTATTACCTATTTTAATATTTGTTTTTGGGTTCCTATATTTTGTTTTTGGTTGGTTCAATGATATAAGTTGTTTTGAATGTTCTGTATGGAAGTTATTACCCCCACCACCATTATTTTTATTTTCTAATTTAAAACCCCAATGTTTAAATTGTTCTATCCAGAATACTTCTTCTTCTCTCCAATATTGAGTTTCTTCCAAAATTTCAATATTAATATTTTTACCATATGTAAGTTTGTGGTTTTGGAATCTTATATACAAATTATTTGTTTTACCTATATAAAATATTTTCCCACGTTTACTTAAAGTGTAAATATAAAAGATAACCCCATCCATATTTTATTATAAATATGCTAAAATTTACCCTTCAGTTAATTCAGGAATGACTTCGGCTAGAATCATATTCTCAGGACCAATAAAATATTCGTCCCCTTTGTGTTCTACTCTTGTAAATCCCATAGTTGGGAGAACTACTATTTCTCCTATTTGGGTTGTTGTACTTAAAAATTCTCCTGTAATTGTGTGCTTACCAGGCCCAACAGCGATTACTTCCCCATGGAAATTCTTCTCTTTTCCTGCATCTGGGACTATAATAGACCCATAGGTTGTTTCTTGTTCTTCTAAGGGTTTTACGATAACCGCATCGAATTTTGCTTTTAAATTCATATTTATACTTTGATTGTGTTTAGTAGGCTATCTAAGCCATTTTTAATAATATCCCATTCCTTAATATAATCTTTAATAGAATCATATTCTCCGGATTTGGATGCGAATTTTTCTTTTGAGATTTTCCATAGGGCACTTTTAAAAGTTGTATAGTACCCTAAAGGACGTTCAAGCTCTTTACCCTTAGCTTCTTTACCTGCAAATCCTTTTGAAGGAGTTACTCGTTCAATAACTGTAAAATTATTAGAATCTTTTTGGATGAAATAAGGTTCTATTAATGGATCTCTAATAATTACGTAAACAGAATCCCCAGCGTCTTTAGAGGGACGACCTCTTTTTTTCTTTTCACTCATAACATTTATTTTACTTAATATAACTTATTTCCTATATCTTAATATAACATCTTTTACCTGGAAATCCAAGCTATTTTAGTATAAATATTTAGATTTTAGAAGTTTGTACTTTCTTTCCTAATTAAATAATATTTACACTCAGTGTCATTTGAGGTGAATTCAAGTTTCATAAGCCCCTTTGAACTTATTTTAAGAGTACCAGAATCTAGGTCTTTATTTACGTTAAGGATTGTCTTAAATATATTAGAGTTGAATGGTAATTTAATATTGGGGTCATTTATTTCTCCATATAGCTGATATGTAATTTTATTGTTATGACCATGCTCATCTCCAAATGTAAATTTACACATTAGATCTTTATTCATATCTAATTCAGTAGTAATAACCATATTGTCTACTTCAGCTAATGCTGACTTGGCCTTGACTAAGTTACTTACTTGCTCTTTTTCTAAATTTATAACTACATCCCATGATGGTTCTGATACTGTACCTACTTTGCTTATTAAGAGTAAATCAGCTAAAGCATAGGATAAATTGAAATCTTGATCTGAGATGAGTAATTTAGTAAATACTTTATGGGTTTTCTCTAATTCTACTAGCACATCTCCTGTTGTGATGTTAAGCAGATTAATGAGTTTCTTAGTGTCAAAGATAGCTAACTCACTATCCTCTAAATCGAAGTTAGTATGGGTCAATTCCCCAATAACTTCTTTATTAGCAGACATGAACTTTACTGTAAGTACTTTGTCTTCAATATCCCACTTAACAGATTCATTCTCACCAAGATAATACTTGTTGATTATGGATTGTAAGGTTAGTTTATTTATCATTTATCTTTTCTTTAATGGTTTCAATCAAAATTAAAAAATACATCTTTATAAGGGTTCAAATTTAAATGCCAACCTAAATCATCATAGAATCCCTCTAATTTGTTTAACAATATACTATCAAATATTTTCTGTCTATCAGCATATTTCTCTAAAAAAGCCTCAATTTTTTTAGGCATATCAAAATGCATAAAGGCCATGGTCTTAATTTGGTATGGATTTGGTTTCAAGTAAATATACTTAACTTTATCTCCTTGAACAATATAAGAATGATCTTTATTTAAACCCCAAAATCGAAGTAAATCATTATATGCTGTTGCAGCCTTAACTGCAGCTGGAGCTCCTTTCTTCATAGCTGAAAACATCTCTCCGGCTTTAGGTTTACGTTCTAAGTATTTATTTAGAGTTTTAACTCCAGTTGGATTACCTAAATCTACTAATGGGATAGTTCCATCTAATATTTGAGTCTTAAATTTAGATAACCTACTATCTATTTCTTTCTGTTGGGTACCCTTTAGAACATCAATTAATGCTTGTCTAAAGAAGTCATCTAATACAGGTGGGAAATTTGCTTTCTTAAACTCTAATCCCTTAACATCTAATTTTTCTCCAGCTATACCCTCTGATTTTGTAATCCATTGAGCATATCTACGAGTGGACCTAAAATAAGCTGACCTAATAACACATTCAGTTTTCATTTCAAGTCTATGGGTAGGAACATTAAAACACTCCTTAGCTAATTTATCATAGGAATTGGTGATGATGTCTTGATATTGTAAAGCTACTTTTTCAAGCATATCATCTTTATCATCACTAGACATCTCATCGAAATCAGGTCTGAGGTGTTTTAGGAGAGGTTCAGCATGGAAGTAATTGGAGTCGGTATCAACATATGAACAGAAGTTATAGTCTCCTTCATCGCATATCCACCAGGGAACTTCTTCTATATATTTCATTTAGTTTTAATTACTGTTATTTCTCCGGAGATTATAATAAAGAAGGAAATGAATGAACCTAAAATAAAACATCCCCAAAATTTGGGTGTTGCAAACATTGCAAAAAACATCATTAAAATGCTTGTGATAGCACAAGCTACTAAGTACCAAAATACTATACCTGCTAATATATTTCTCATCTTTCTCATCTTTTAATCATATAAAAATTGAAAACTGTAACTAAAGTTTTCGTAATAATCATTATGGTCAACCATATCTTGAAGACATTCTACATCTATTTTTTCATAGAACTCTCTACCTCTTCCTACTACTTCATTAGTTAAATCACTCCAACCATCATCACTAACATCAATACCCGGGTCTCCTAACCAATCATCTTCAAATTTTAATTGGATATCACCTACTTTCTCACAAACAAATTCATATATTTGAATTGCGATTTCTCGATCTAATTCTTGAAGTTTTTTACTTATTCTTTCATAGTTAGGATCAAAGTCCCAATTAAGAGTCTCAATACAATCCCATAATTCATCTTCATCTAATTTCATCTTCTAATATAATTTGGGTCAACATTATCTCCTGAGTGGTCCATAGGTTTAATAGGAGCGTCAAAATTTCCTCTACTATTTAGAGTGGTGTTTTCTTCAAGACTAATTTTGAATATTTGATCTTGGATTTTGAAATTACCTCCTTGTTTTAACATCTTACGGAATAGAGTTTCTTCCCTTTCAGACCATTCCTTACTTAACTCTATAAGATGATCTTTAGTGGTTGTTTCTTCGTTTAATTTAATGCTTACATTACTTCTAATTGATTGTTTACTTAACATAACTTTTATTTATTTTTGAAAATTACATAACCCTCAAGATTAACTCCAGGGTCTTTAACTATACCTTTACTTATTCTATAATTGGAAGGTAATTTATTTTTAGATACTGCGAAGTAAAGAGAGTTTTTCTGTTTATCAGAAATTCCATCACTTCCCATTTTATCAGCACCAAATATCAATAATGAATAAGGTGAGTTACTCTCTATAAAACCCTTAATAATTTTAGATACAGTATTGATGATTTTCATCAGTTCTTTATAGTTTGACTTCTCAATTTGAGACGTAACGTTATTTATTGAGTAATTTACATTATATATAGGTTGGGAGTAATCATAATCATTATGTTTAACCTTAAAATTCTCAAATTGCTTAGGATCAAATTCATTAAAATTTACATCAACATCTCCGAAGTCAGTATCAAACCCCTATCGTGATGGAGATATTTTATAGAAGTTGTAAGAGTCTATATTCTTTAGATCTCCTATTTCCTTTAGATATGATTCCTTAATCAACTTCTTTAACTTATTTAAATTCATACTCTTATTTTTATTTAATATAAGTAAAATTTACTAGAAATCCAAACTTTCTTCATTTCTCATAACTTTATTCATATGGCGATTAGCGGCTAAGGCTGACTCTTGGATAATACGTTGTCCTGATAGAGTAATTGATTCACTTAATATAACATTTCCATACCTAAAGCTTTTTAAGGCTGTTACACCATAGAGTGAATTCAGTAGAATTTTCATTGTATATTGTAGTAAGAAATAATCAGCACCTTTTTCCTTATCTCCAGATTGGTATGCTTTTTTCATCAATTTCTTATATTCAACTCTCTCATCAAACCATTTATTTAGAATAGTAGATAGTACTGACTCTCTATTGGTTCTATAGAATACACCATTAGCTGAAATTGAGAAGTTGTTTTCAGTAACTATTTCTATTAGGTCTTTAATTGTTATGGTAGTACGTTTACGTTTAACATTTTCTATAAGGATTTCTTCATCTTGATCTTTTGATAATAAATCATTAAGTCCTAAACGGTTATTTCTATCATCAGAATCTATAATTCTTCCTACTAATGTTTCTTTACCAATGTTTAGGGACATAATGATTGAGGGATATAGTGAAGTTAAATCCTCATCAAACATATAGTTGTATATTCCTGCTTTAGGGCAAAATAAATAACCACCAGCGTAATTCTCCTTAATAATGGGATTTCTATCTCTAGCAGGTGGAATTAAACCTTCACTTAATAGGTAAGCTGAAATAACACCATCATGAATTTTGGATGAGGCATATACATCACTGTAATTAATCTTTCCTTTATGTGCTAAGTTTTTAGTTAAAGCTAAGTATTGTGATTTCTCATCCCATTTAACTAAGATTTCAACATCTCGGATATTATATTGAACAAACTTATATATATCTTCCTCAAATAATTTATCTAATGACCCATCATATTCAATTTTACTTAATCCAGCATATTTAGCTCCTAAAGCATCTAATTTCCAACTTGGTTCATCTTCCCAACTATATTTCCTATGCATTCTCATATAGTCAAGTGATTGGACTCCAGCAATTTCAATGGGTTGATCAGTATTCCAAAATTCACCTGTCTTATAGTTTTTCCTTTCTTTGACTATCCCTATTGGAGATAAATGCGCGGCCCATTCTTCCCCGAGCACATTGCATATTCTATAATATAGGTAGGGTACATCAAAGTAATCACTGTTATAGCCGACTAATATATCTGGGTCCATCTCTCTAAATCGTTCTAAGAATTTAGCTAGTAGTTCTTCCTCACTTTCTACAGGAATGATTTCTTTATTTTTAGCATGGTAATGCTTCATTTGACCTTTAGGGTCGAGAATAAGAACATACCACATATCAATTTGAAGATCATACCAAGCAATGGATGTTACTTTTTTAGGAGCAGATTGGATATATTCAGGGGTAAGTGCTTCTCCCATCTCAATCTCAATATCAAAGAAACATTCTTTATGTGTAACTGATGGAGTGTCGTCTGTACCATACTTTTCAATTAGGAATTTCTGATAAGGTGTGACATCATGGAAGTGGAGTTTTGGATCTTCCTTATTCCATTTCATTACTTTCTTTAAAGGTTCTCCATTTAACCCTGTAAATTCAGCATCATATTCATCACATTCTTTGTATACTTGATTTTTCCATTCAAGCATTTGATATCCTGTATCTTCCCAAAGATGTATTTTATATGTGTTGTAATTTAGACGTTCTGCGTAACATTTTTTATAAGACATCTATAACCTTTTATTTAATATAAGATAAAAAAAGCTCGGCTAAAAGCCAAGCTAAAATTAAAAATATTTTCTTCTAGGAGATTTTAATCCACTTGAATAAAATCATCAACTATATCTGAGAGTTCTAGATTAGTACTTGGGTTACCATGAAATCCTACTCCTATACTATATTTTTTTCCGTTATGTTCTGCTTCATAAGCATACACCCACTCTTCATCATATGATAAAGGTTCTTCAATTACCTCACCAGTGTCTTTAAATATTAAATCTTTAACTTCTTCTCCACCAATAATAGTATCTAATATAACAGTGTCTCCTTCATATCTAACATTGCTAATTGAATTTTCTGTATTTTCATTTAGTACTTTACTTATCTCTTCTCTAATGAGTTGTTTTAAGTCTGATTTATTCATCTTATAATTTTATTATAAATATGTGCTACTTTCCACTTGAACCAAATCCCTTATCACCTCTACCTTGGAGTGATTTTAGTAACTCAAACTTCTCATCATCTAATTCAACTATTTCATATCTAGGCTTTTCTATGACTGCTATTTGAGCGTATCTTTCACCCTCTTCAATAGTAACTTTCTTTTTACCTACATTATATATTTTAACTCCTAAATCACCTGTGTAACCAGCATCTACAGTCCCATAATGGGGAATTAAATCATATTTGAATCCTTTAGATGAGCGTAGTTGAATTTGCATCCAGTAATTTTCTGAATCTTCAATTGTAAGATTTAACCCATTTGGGACAACTGCTGATCCTCCTGGAGGGATAGTAGTGGTTTTGATGCAAGTGATGTCGAAACAAACACTTGTTGAACTATATGCTACCTTAGGGATAGTAGCTTTTGGGTCTTCTTTATGAGCGTATATTGTAACTTTTTTCATATAATTATATTTGATGTCCTCCGTTATTAATTTTAATTGAATCCATAAATTCTTGACGTGCTAGATTAGAATTATCCATAAATACCCCAGAACCTTTAGTTGTAACCATTGAAGCTCCTTTATGTTTAACTCCTCTACACGATACACAATTATGTGATGCTACTATTGTGATAATCACACCTAAATTACCTTCAGTGATTTTATCTACGGCATTATGGATAGCTGAGGTAAGTTGCTCTTGTATTACTCCCCTACGACCAAATAATTCTACTAATCTATTTAATTTAGATAAACCAATTACTTCTCCTTTATCTCCACAAACATAACCAATATGAACTACTCCCTCAATTGTTTGGTGATGATGGGAACACATTGATGTAAGTGGGATATTTCTTTCGATAACAATGCCATCATACCCATCACTTGGAAATGATGTTATTTTAGACATTGCTGTGTATCTACCTTCCCATAAATCATTAACATAAGCTTTTGCAACTCTCATTGGGGTTTCATTTGAGTTTGGATCATTTTCCCAATCACAATCTAAGGCTGTTAAAAACTTACCGTAGGCAGCAGCGGCTTTCTTGATCATTTTCTCTTTATCCTTATCAGATAGGGGGAAATTTGGAGATACACCATTAGCGTATCCCTCTTTTACAACTTCTAGGTCTGTGTGTTCTTTTCTTCTTTCGTTTTCCATATTCTTAAATATAACTATTTTACTTTTTGAGGCCAAGCCTATAATTCTTTTATTTTATTTATCTTATATTTTCTTTGATATTCCTCTATAAAGAAAGAACCAACACCTATCTCCTCAATTAAGTAATTGTCTGGGATTAGCGGGTTATGTTTTCTTCCATTTATAATTGAATCTATATTTGTATCCTCAAGAACAGACATATAAACTTTTCCTTTTTCTCGTTTCCTATAGACTACTACTATTGGTGGTGGGGGTGATGATGGTGGTCTTCCTTTACTCATACTAAAATATATTTAAAATTGAAATCTCCGTGGGTTGTTGTTGTTATCCAATTCATGATAGTTTTGGTGTTATATTTTTTAAATCTAATTTTTTTGCTATTTCTCTAATATGGTTTATATTCTTAATTAATTCAGTCAATTCTTCTTGAGATGTTTTACCTAAGGATTTTGTTCTTATTTGTTGTATACTCTCATTGAATATAATCCCTAGAAATTCTTTGTTTTCCTCATTTAATAATTCACTCATCTTCTTTGTTTTGGTTCAATAATTTCTCCATAATACTAATTTCTAAAGATACCATCTCTTCTCTAACTTCACTAGGAATCATGGGAGGGATATGATCAGAGGCTAGAACAGCATTAATATTTTCAAATGAGGGTAACTTAATATTTTCAAAATCACCCATTACACTCCCCTTTTAGTATCAAATGCAATTATGTGATCTCTACCTGTCATATTATATCCTTTTTCAGCACACATTTCAAATACTATAGGATACATTTCAATTAATGTTTCTCTTGTATCTCCAGCAGGCATTATAAATGTTTTGTCTTTTGGTATATTATGTAACATTCTGAAGTCTTCAATCTCTTGTAGGTTAAAGTCAGTACCATCCCAAACTGGCTTATAGTGATAGTCTTTATGGTACTTTAAAGTCTTGCTAATAGCTTCATGATTCAATCTTAACCTATTATGAGTTTTAACCATTTTTTCATCTACAGTAATCCCATTAGGTGTAACAGTCCCCACCACGGGAATACTATTGCTAAACTTAGGAGACAAACTAATAAGGCCCAATGGAAAATCTGTTTCAAGGTAATAGGATCCTTCAATTTCGATAGTAATGAGAATATCTCTTTCATTTGCAAAGTGTGTTAATTCGTTTACTATTGCAGGATGCATAGTTGGAGAACCTCCTGTTAGCATCATTTCTTTTATATGAGGATTCTCATCATATATCTTAATGATGTCATTAAAGGTAAATGTTCCTTTTTCAGGGTGAATACTTGTATACCAAGAATCACACCACCCACCTTCACCGAAATAACAGCGATGAGTGCAAGATGTAGTTCTTACAGCAATAGTAGGTGTTCCAAATCTACTACCTTCACTTTGTACACATCTATATAGTTCTAAGATGGGGAGTACTTTATCGTAATCTTCAATTCGACCTAAAGGAGCGATTTTATTCCATAATTTTTCATTATCCATATTATTTCTTATTTTTTATTTATTAAATTTTTAATTTGAACTCCACTTGTACTAAACATCCTTCCTATTTCCTCATATCCCTTACCATCTGAATATAATGATTTTATCTCAGAAAGACTATTATAAAGGTCTTTCCTTCTGGTTTCTCCTTTTCTACATTTTTGGGATTCGGATGGTGATCTAAGTGGAGTGTTATTTTCTCTTAATATCCTTTTGATAACATCCGGATGACAGTTGAATTGTTTTCCTAAAATATGAGGCCCATTACCGTCTCTGTATAATTGGATGATTTCTTCTTTTTTATTTTCAATGTCTTTTCTCAACCTATGTCTATTTTCTTTCCTCCATTTCTTAATTTTGGAGATTGTTTCTTTTGTATGATATTCAACCCCACTTCCCCCTTGATTCTGCTTATTCAAAACTATAAACCCTAAACCCTTATAATGTTGAATCCAATAGGTTTCTCTAGGAACCCATAACTTCTTATCTGTTCCCTCAATTTCCTCTAAAATTTCAAATCCGATCTCGGACCCATATTTTCTTTTATGATCATTTTTTCGGGATTTGTTAATAGTCTTACCTATATAAACTTGATTCCAATCTCCATAACATCCGGTTACTAAGTATATTTTAGTATTTCTCTTCATATCCTTTTATTATAAATATATAAAGAAACATAGATGTTAATTTGGATTGTAAT
>JACKZZ010004666.1_pt1 | contig 13030 bp, 4 predicted proteins | sample 8027871 | NCBI WGS metagenome assembly JACKZZ01 (sample SAMN15724774, study PRJNA655200) | protist metagenome | isolation source: fluorescence activated cell sorting (FACS) single amplified genomes of... | place: USA: West Boothbay Harbor, Gulf of Maine | collected 2000-07-19
AAGACGAAAAGATCATATCCGGCGCTAGGGGCATCTTGCAGTCAATTGGCAACAACACAGACTGGTCTCTTGGGTACCCTCCAGGGCTTTGTGATATTGTCATTCGGCTCATAAAAATACTTGGCTCCAATGCTGCTAAAGACACGATGCTTAGCGTTGTAATGCCGCAAATAAAGGGTATATATGTTGGTGATTTAGGTTCAACGTACGTGACTCTGCTCAAAGAGTTAATGGAAGAGAACGAGCCAGAGCTTTTCAAACGACTGTCTTCCTGTGAATTACCTGCTGGTTCGGGCACTGACGTGTGGTCCCATCTTTTTCTGCCAATGTTTCAGGGGTTGTTTTACCGTCAATTGTGTTGCGCGGAAGTTGAAGACAAATGTTGGGTTCGTTTGATGGACTTGATTGTGTGCGACAGTAATAGGATTCTACTTTCGTGCTCCATCGCACTGCTTTTGACCTTGAAGGGGTCGATCCTGGTGGCAGAATTCCCTACGGAGGGAGAAATTTTTCTTTCGATGGTGAATTCAGAAATATCCAAGTTAAATAAATGGGACCTACTAGCAAAGGCACTGCACGTGCATTCCGACAAGAATTGGCTAAACGATACAATTTTCAAAGAGTACCTTTCAGCGAAACAGGGGGGTGGAGAAAACGCCCAAGCCATCCCGACGGAGGCAAGCAAGGGCAAATGCACCGTCTGCTGAGCAGGGAAAATCTTATGCGCATGCATTTGTAAAATACACGGAGGGTCGCAGCTTAAAATTATTACCCGTTACGTGCTGAATGTAAGGTCTCACGCGCACCGTACCAGGTAGTGGTAGTAAGGAGTATTGTTCGCGCGCTGTCAAAATTAATTAGTGGTGTTAACAGTTAACATAATGTTAAGAATTAGAGATAACAAAATCGTTTTTGTCAAGTACTCTTAAGAATGAAGTTCTTATACAAAGTACGGAAATAAGTTATTATGGGTCTTTTGACATCGACGCAATTCCACACACTGATTCGGATCATGCATGGAGTACACATGAACATGATAGTCAAGACTAAGTGACAAGGGTCTATTGATTTCTAAAATTACAACAGTGTAGAGATCAGTTCGCAGTACATTAATTTTTAATTACTCTAAATAACAGCCAATGTTTTGCTTTGTTTTTAAAGAACTCTTATTAGTGTTTCGAGGTTTAATCAAATACCTCTCTCATTTTCTCCAAAAGGACAAAAATAATAACCACGCGAGGCCCAATTCTAGCATAGCTGGGAAAAAATCCTTTCCACAAGGAAGTTACTCCCTCTGAACGCACCGTCTTGGAAAAGCAGTCCATCATCCCTGTATATCGGCCTTCGCCCTTCGAACTGTTCATGAGGCGACTACGTACAACATCAAACGGGTTCATACAAAAACACGACAAAAGTCCAGCGCCCAGCGCACTGCTCACGTGAACTTTAAGCTGGCTGTCGTTCGGCTTAATAAACCCACTAGACAGCAGGGTACTCTTGATTTCATCGTAGCACGCCAACTCCGTCATGGCCCCCACGCAAGCACGAGAAGAGGCAGGTGCCACGCCTCTATAAAAGCCCATGAGTCCGTCGGCACGGTAAACCTCTTTAAAAGTGGACAACATGCTGCGCCTCGCGGCCCCGTCTTTGCCACTGGCCATATCCGCTTGCAGTCTAACCTTCACCAGATCTGCAGGGTTTGCCACCGCGCTGCTACAAATACCCGTGACAGCGCCTGCAGCAATTTTTTTCCACAAATGACAGTTGCCGTCGGCATCCACGCCAAAGAGTCCCTTTATCGGCTCGTAAGATCCGTAACGAAGGGAGCCGTATGTGGCTTGCCTCAGCAGTGCCGGGGACACGCCCTTCCACAAGGCCGAGGCTCCCTCCGTACGAAAAATTTGGGTTGCAGCATTAAACGCCCCGCTATAAACGCGCTTTGCACCCAGCTCCCCTTGGAGTTGAAGCCGAACTTTCACCACATCAATGGGGCAAGTGACAACCTCCGCCGAGCAACACGCTACGCAAGAGAACGCGAACCCTTTCCAAGGTGTGCTGGTGCCTATCGATCCGACTTTCTTCTTTCCTTCACTCATATTAATCAATCCCACTAACTTTTTTCTTGAAAAGAACAAAATTCGACCCTTGCCCAAAGTATTTACACTCTATATTTTAAAGTAATTCATCGTCGTGTTAAAAAGAAAAAGAGGACGCCCGCGCAAGAATAAGAAGGAAAGAAATGAAAATGGCTGTTGTTTAAAACAGTAATAATCATCAAAAACACAAACAAGAAGAATATAAAAAAATAATAATAATTTTATTTTAATAGTCTAACAACAACCAAGAAGAAAAGAAGAAGAAGAAAGAGAAAAGAAGAAGAAGAAGAGAAAAGAAGAAGAAGGGAAATAAAAAATAAAAAAAAAAAAGAAAATAAAAAATAATAATAATTTTATTATAATGAAATAAATATATAGATGATCAATCAACGTATTAATACTATTAATACCGGTACGGAATTTTATTTGGTTGTATTATTAATACTTGGTGTTCTTGATATATTACCTGGTACCGTAGACTACGAGACGAGGATTCGAGGAGGAGAGAAGTTTTCACCTTGATTGATTGCCATTTTATTACATTTGCCATCCTCATAAATACTGGTTGGTACCTGTACCTGGTTCCGTACCTCGTTATAGTTGCTTCTTGAATATATTAAATATAGTACCGTTTCTATTTCTATACTGTCCTCATTGTAATCGTCTATTTTTATCCTGTCCTCATTGTAATCGATCTATTTATTATATATTTATAATCCAATTGGATTCCAGCCTCTTCTTCGTAGCAGCAGTGTATAATGAAAATCAGTCTAATTTAATTGATGTTGCCAATTGTGACGAAGTACAATATGCATCATTACATTAGTCCTACTACTGCGAAGAATAATGAATAGGGATACAGCAGCACAGGAATGATCACCAATAACGTTGACCCGCAACCAAGAACAACAACACAACAACAAAACAAGTAAAAGCGCGACGAGAATCCCTTCTTCTGCTGACTTTTGACTTGCGCACTTCTCAAGTTCTGACAAAAAAAGAAAAAACAAATTTACGGGCGGCGGGACCAACGAAAAAGAGGCGAAACAAGTTAACATCACCACTGGTGTAACCGGGAAAAATCAAGCCATGAAGGGACCAATATTCTACGACAATGATATCATGAACAGTTAGGCATAATGTCAAAAAGTATTTGGAAAAAGGCAGGAGCGAAAGCGTCTCGCTTTGCGTTCGAAAAAAAGGTAGCAAAGAATAAAAAAGATCCGCAGGCTCTGAAGCAATTGGGCATATCTGCCTATAAAGATGGCGACTTGGCGGAGGCCAGAAAGCGGTTGGACGAAAGCGTGAAAGCCGGGGGAAAGGACCCCAATTTGTGGCGAATGCGCGGTCTCGTATACAGCGACTCTCGGCGCAAGGTTCTGTGGGACGACGACTTCAAGACTATCTTGAAGTACTCCTCGACAGCTTATGAATCTTTCGAGCATGCGTTGAGGCACGTGGAAAATCTGAGCAACCCAGACACTCTCCTGTTGGCAGGAAGAAGTTGCGAGGCGAAAGGCGAATGGGAGCGCTGCATCGCTTGTTATAGTAATATTGTAATAAACTATCCCCGCTATGTGGGAACAAACGTTGTCACCTTCCACGCCGCTTGCGTCATGGCGCAGGCAGGCCAGTTTGCGCAGGCGTGTGGCTACATGGAAGCAGTGTTGCAGCAGCCGCCTGAAGGGTACGTAGAGAGCGATGCAATCCTCATTTTGGCCCGCCTGTACGAAATTACAGGCAGGAAAAGAGAGGCAAATGACTCGTACCAAGAAGTTTTCAGACAGTACAAGAAAAACGTCACCGCAGAGGAAAAGAAGTTCCACGGGACGTTCCAGTCGTGGAGATCATGGTACAAGAACCCTTCGGTTTGGTTCTCGATTAGCAAGCGGTTTGCTAGGCTCGAGTGCCCAATTTTTGCTGCCGATGCCGCGATGGAAGCGGCAAAAAGAGGGTTTGAAGGGGAAGATTTGGAAGAGAACGGGTGGGTCCTATTGGCACGAATGCGAATCTGGCTCTCTGACTCTGCCTCTGCGCTGCAGAGTTTAACGCAGGGGTTGACACTGCAGCCCTACCATATGAAAACTCGAAAATTTATACTAGAATTAGACAAGGAGACGTGGACTCCGGTTTTTGCGCACCAAGACAAGGCCCTGACAGACATACAGCGCGTTTTTAGGGGAACGTTGGGGAGGAAAAAGGCCTTCTTGAAAAAGACAGAAGCCGATAGACTCGCACGGGGAGCCGTATCGCTGCAAAAAATATTCAGGGGCAAAAAGGGGAGAAAATTATTCTTGGATACGCTGAAAAAAACCGACGCGGTGAAGGTAATTCAGCACGCCTACCGTGGCCATTACTCCAAATTCTATGTTGAAAACAAGCGCCAGCGCAGAGACGCTGCCCGAAAGGTCCAGCGCTTTTCCCGGTGGTACCTGTGGCGGAAGAAAAATGCCATTGAGGTACAAAAAATTATCAGGGGGTACTTGGGCCGCAAGCATGTCATTCATCTCCGCTTGCAGATCAAAAGCGCAATAATTATTCAATCATGCTTTAGAAGCTATTACATGAGGCAAATAGCAAAGCGGTTGAGGGCTCTGCGCGATGGTGCTGTCGGTGTGCAAAGAATATTTAGGGGCCAGCGTGACCGGCGGCGGGCGCTCAGAAAGAAGAGGAGGCGCCTCGGCGCAATTGAACTTCAAAGACTGTACAGAGGGCACACCGCCCGAAAATTAGTGAGGTCGATGAAAGACCGGTATGCGACACTTTTGCAGAAAAATTTCAGGGCTCACCGCGATCGGAAGCGTGTATCCTATATGAGACGAACCGCATTGTCAAAAGAAACCCCGACCGTTCGTTTAATGCGAATGGCAGCCATGGAGCTGGGCTGCACGTGGCTGGCGTCTCGTTTCCTTAGCAATCGGGAGTATTTGATGGATTCGTTCCAGGGCGAAGTTGTAGTCAGTGAGACGAATTTACTAGGTACACCTGAGGCCAAAGTTATAGCGGCGTTGCTCTTCAAAAATAGGACTCTTCGAAAGTTGATCATCGCACGGGGACGGATCGGCGACGAGGGAATGGAAGTATTGGCCACCGCCCTGCAGTTCAATACAGTTCTGGAAACACTGGCCATCGGCCCGAACAATATCACTGGCAAGTCCATTGGTGAGCTTTGCAGAGTTTTGCAAAACCACAATTTTACCCTGGAAAATCTTATTTTGGAAGGCAACAAGCTGAGCGAAGAGAGTGCAATACTACTAGGAAGCACAATGAGCGACTTTTTTGTGAGAAACTACGGAAAGTTAAAGTCTTTTACGCTCTGTAAGGCTGGGGTTCGAAGAGCAAGCGCTGAGCTGTTCGGTAAAATGCTTTACATGAACAAGTCGTTGCTTCGAATGGATCTGTCTGGAAACCATATTCACTGCCAAGGTGCACGTGTTATTTTTGAAAACCTCAAACGAAACTCTGTGCTGCTGGAGTTAAGCCTGGACGACAACAATATATCATTTCTTGGTGCTCAGGCGCTAACTGAATGCATGCAGGAGAACACAACTCTGCGAATCTGTTCAATGCAGCACAATTTGATGCTGGACAATTCTGCGCAAGTTATGTTGGGAATGTACAAAACCCACCCGTCGCTAAGAGCCCTGCGGGTCTCAGGCAACCCCATTGGGCAGCTCTACATCGAGCAATTTGAAGCCATTGGAAAGTACAGGTCATCGACTGATATCAAGGAAATAATGGACACAAGCATCGCGTCCCTACCGCCACTGATCGTTTCGCCTGGGGCCAAGCGCAAGCGGGCCCCGAAAGGCAACATGTCCCCGGCCAGAACGGGCACCAGAAAGAACAGGGAAAAGAGCAAAGCGGTATCCCCGTTGTCGTCCCCCCTCGTGCTGTCTCCCTACCTGCACCCCTCTCCCCAGATCGCTGTTCAAAATACGCCGAAGAGGATACAAATGACGTACAGTTTGCCAGAGAATTGGAACACTGTCCAATCGCTCGACACGAAGCTGACTCGGCCCACAAAGTCCGTTCTCGGAACAGCAGGGTATCCCTTACCAAAAGTGAGGCCAATGCCACCGAGAGTAAAGGGAGACAGACCTTTCCCCGTCCTGTTTAGGCCCCCAAAGATGACAATTACTCCGATTTCGAAGAGAGACAGGGAGAAGATTGAAATTACACACAACAGGCATGTCTATTCTCGAAAATCAACTGCAGAAATCAATGGATTATACCCAACGGAACTTTAACAGTGGGTTGTGTGTATAATGCATTCTTCTTACTCACAAAATATACAAAAATAAAATATATTGAGATGTATTTAAACACTATATATTATATAAAATTAAAAAACGTACTTCTATTTTATATATAGTAATTACGTAGTCTAAAGGATTCATTACACTGATTGTACTACAAAAATTATGTACATTGTTCCGCCTCTGTTTCCTCTCTTACCTTACCGCTTACGTACATAGATTGGCATTCCACGCCTGTTTTAAAGAAGCGCTCTTCAAAGCAATTCCAGCGCCCTTTTTTAGTGTTTGCGCAGAAAACATGAAGTGCTGTTGAACTTGTTGTTGGCAATGTGCAATTAATGACGTTCGAAACGTTGGAGGCATCATCTCCCAGACGAGTGTTTTTATCTTCAAACAAAGCATTATTTGCCTTGGCGCACGATACGTTCCACATGTCTTGAAAATATTCTAGGCTGTCGTTTTTACCATCCAGACGCATGCACTGGAAGTTCTGTCCTACTCGAAACAACGGACCAGTCACGTTGGTATCATCGAACAATGCCAATTTCTCAACCGTTAAATGTGAGATAGACCCTGTTACGTCGTTTGGGCGGGCTCCCGATACCTGGATAACATCGAAAGATTTCCACTCTACTGGGATTTTAAAGGGTTTTTTTGGCATTATTTTAATTCGCAATATTGGGAATGTACCATATTCTGGCGGCACTGGTGGGACAAAATTAGCCAATCTAAAATTCACTAAGCTGCGATTCGAAGGGATTTTTACCAGGGGAAACGTCACGTTATCACCGTGTGTGTATGTGTTCAAAACATAATGGAATTGTGTAAACGGCGGCAAAAATGCGAGTTTCGGTGGAGGAGGGGATGTGCCCGTTCTACTTAGAAGAAGACTCTTCAAAGTTTTCATTTCTACGACACAACGGGGAAATTCCGTTTTCTTTATCCCTTCGTATGATTCGGTGAAATCCCATCGGAACATTCCTAAATTCATAAAATCGCAAATGTCGCTTAGGCGAAATCCTTCCCAAATAAAGTTTCTTATCATTATTGATTTGATGTTGGGTCGCAGCTGCTTCATCATTGTGCGGGGGTAATTCCTTGTTGCCCCTAAGTGCTTCAAGCATGTCACATTAGGGCAATCGTTTATTTCTTCTACACACGACTCGTTCCTGTTCTCACACCCTGATATAACCAAATTCGCCAATCCAATATTTCGAATGTTGAACTCGGTAATATTCTCCGTCGTACGTTTCTCCATATCTTCGATTTCATCGCTGTGAATGCTTGTAATGCCCGTATTCCCCTCTATACTCATAAATTTAAGCTTTGTCAGCTTTGAAATTCCTTTCAGGGGCGCATGAATGCTTGTTCTAAGTTTTTTGTTGAACGAGATGTCCAACGATATTAAACCATTAAAATTATTTACAGCATAATTGTACTGATCGATCTCAAACCCATTCTTCGAGACATTCAAATGGGTCAATGAGGCATTGAAGTGACGTTTCAAGAATTCGACAGCAGCTTCATTCACGTATTTTCCCGCTTTATTCAAGTATTTGTTGGACTGAAAACCGCCCTGATTTGACCAATTTACGTGTGTTTCCAGCCTGTTTCCTTTCATGGAAAACCAATGGAGTGACGACAATGTCACGATTTCCCATGGCAGACTTTCCGGGCCCAAATGGTTGTGGTCCAAATTCAAACTGGTCAACTTCTTAAACTTCCCTATGCTTTCTGGAACACGGTTCAAATGGTTATTTGATAAATCGAGTTTTTCCAACGACGCATTCAGGTGTCGTATAATGAAAGGCGGAATCCCGCCATAAAGCGACATATTGCGGGCTTCTAACACCGAGTGGACGGGGTTTCCCCTCAAATCTACCGTGTGAAGTTCGCCGCCAATCATCAAGAGTTCTCGGGGTACGTCAGCAATAGCATTGTTCGTCAGATTTAATACTGCTAACTTTTTACATTTGCCAATGTGCCCTGATATCATGGAAATTTCTTTCCCGGGCGCATGGATTTCCTCAATTGTCTCATAGGCACAGTCCGGTGCGCCAAATACCCCGTGTTTAAATGTGTACTTTGGCCGTGCTCCGTTCCACAAATGCTGCCCCAATTCCGCGGCACACTTTGCATTGATAAACACGGACGACGAAACAGCGAAAATAAACTGGAGCAGTGTGAATGCAGCCACGGCGCAGAGCATTACCATGACGACGACGACTTGCCTTTTTCTCCTGTCCAAAGCCTTTTGCTCGCTGCTCGCTTCTGACAGTGACTGACCGCCGTGCAAAACGCTGTTGGAGTATCGCACAAGAATCAAGCGTGCGAGTGAGCGCAAGCGCATCACCACACAGAATATAGGCCACGCAAGGGCAGCACTTCCAACGAATGCGTTCGTGCGCAAGTTCTCTGCTTCAATATAATACAGATTCAACCCAAAAAACATGATATCGATTAAGGTATCTACCGTCAACATGATACCGTTGTATGAAGTAACATTCTTTGCCGTCGCGGTTGCACTTTTGTAGAACAATATTGGTGATGCAATCATGTTAATTAGCAGCAGAGAAGACGAAAGTATGACGTACTCTTGGGGTTTCTCCGTGGCAAATTGGTGCAAAGAAACTGTTTGCAAAAGCATTTCAAAACATTCCCAAAACATCATCTTTGTGAAAAACCATTTGCCCCCTCTTGGCCTCGTGTGGTAACGGTACATCTTCAACAATCGAATGAAAACCATGTCGCTGCATAGCAGCATCCCCCCCTTTTGTCTCTTCTTGTTTTTTTTCGCTTCTTCGTTTTGATCTACAATCTCTCCTTGTTGGTTGACAAGGGCGGAAACGATCGTTTGCATTCCTGACGTAAATGCAATCACCGTGGAACCTCCAAGCATGAAATAAATCCAGGACAGTCCAATTTCCCATTCATATCGGAAAGCTTCTTCAACGCGGAGAAACCCTACGTAAAATACGAGACACCCAAACAAACACCCAATGCTTCCAAGAAAAACGAGGTGTGCGATCGAACGGGTTGAAAGCCGAAAAATGGGGTCGGGATCTCCATCGGTCTCAGGATGAGGAAAACGTTCCTTTAGAGCTAATTTTGCGGACGTGTTTGACCATAAGAACAGGCTACTGCAGCCGTACATGTAAAACGCTGACATAATTAAATAATCAAATGGTGATAGCTGTTGTATGTCCTGCTGTCCAGTGAATAGATCGCCGCCCTCTTGCGCGCGGTCAATTATTCTGCGTTTATTCTCTTCCTCCACATCGTACATGCGAGCCATGCTGCAATTGGGACCGTCGATTACCTTTTCACCTTCTGGGCGAAGCTTTGAATGGTATATTGTTCCGTCAAAAAAGAAACACGAAGCGCCACTTATTTTGTCTACCTCTTGTTTCTCTCGGCACTTCGGCATATAATTATTGTTCAAAATTACCCCGATATATTTCACGCTTTGCTCCATCCATTTTTCTCTGTCGTTTTCGTCTTTATTCTGTATGTTGTCGAACTCTCCGCTCAGGAAAGCATTCATAGCTGCCCTGTAAGTATTAATAGCTCCATCGGCATTGACATAAGGAATCTCCTTTAGTTCTGGACACTTTGTTTGTATTTTTACGCATTGCTCGTCGCAAATAAACTGTGCGCGCGTGCAGTCATCCTGGCACGGATTGAATACCAGAAATGTCATCATTTTTAATACGATTTTCGTGCAGCCCTCATTTGAGGCCATATCGTCGGCAAAAGGTGTCGACTTCATTGCGTTGTAGAGGATTTCCATCGCACCGAGCGTAGCCGAGTCATACTTAAACACAAGAGGCATTCCAAAGTCACAAGATGTATCGTACAGCATATGGCGACGCTCCTTTTGTTTTGAGTTGGCAAACTGTACTACATTCTCTGGAATATTTTCCAGCATAGAACAGTTTCCGTGGTTTAACGTTCGCTCCACAGATCTCTCTGGTGGTTTGGGCAATGCCGGAGTTGCCTCTGGGCGAAACGCGATACTGCATGTTGTCAAAAATAAAAAGAGTTTCCAGAGCGTATGGTGTCTTTCGAGCCGTTTCCTAGTTTGCCTTGAAACAATAGACCGGGTCAACAGCGATTGAAAAATGCCAGAGTAAAAGACAAGAGAGAAACTTTTTACTTTTGGGGCTCCAATGCTTGGAACCCTCGGTGATATCATAACTAAAACTGGTAGTATGATAAACAAACAAAGGGACAAGACGCCCATGACTATGGAAATACAACGGGCATTGCTGTCCAGCCACTTGCGATTTCTTGAGACGGGCGCATCTTGAACGGCAAACGTTTCTATGTCCGCAATGCCAGCCTTCAGAAACAATGGGTTTTTAAAAACCACACCACGAGCTTTATCATCTTGATCGAGAGACACCATGATAGCCGTGCCAGAGCGCTCGTTTTCTTCTCTCCAACCCGTTTCCATCACGGGTTCTGTACGACTCAATATATTATATCAATTATATGAACGGCACTCCCCAGTTAATAATAATTGCGTTTCGTGGTATATTTTTTAATCGTTATTTTTTGGCATGTAGACAAATTTTATAGTTAATAAGAAGGGTATGTGATTTCATATGCATATTTCAGTATCATCACTCACCATGTCTGTCACATAAACTTTCGTTATAACTTAAAAATTTCATTTAGAATTTTATTCCTGAGCACCGTTAGTATCGCCTACGCAAAGGGAAGTGGTATTATACCCGTACCGGTACCGAATGTTATTTTATCGAGTTCGTACCTGCTGTTATTTATTAATAGATAATTTATAATACACAACACTATTATACACTGGAACTTGAGTTCTTTGGATGTTTATATTTAATTATCAAATAAACTTTACGAAGTCGTCTAAAAAATTAAAAACAAGAAAATTGGCTGTTATATTTCTCCATCAATATTTTGATTAGTGAAACCACAAGGGCAAAAATAAGTTCGAAATTTAGAGTTCAGTTCGCAGTACTTTAATAGTAAAAGCAAGAAAATTGGCTGTTATTTAGCGTAAGTAAAATTAAATTTAAGTAATTAAAATTAATGTACTGCGAAACCCTGAAATCTATCTTTGCTCTTTTGGTCTTATAATCGATATACCGATGTCACAATTTCATAAAAACAAGAAAATTGGCTGTCACAATTAAAACAAGAAAATTTGATAAAATATTTACGTACGTACATATCATTAGTTTTTTTTACGTATATCATACGTACATTTATATTTTAGTTTTGTAGTTTCCAACTACCTCTGGGGGTCTGGGTGTGACTGCGTTCTTCAAAGAAACCGCTGCATCCTTTGCGGCACCATTCGAGATACTCGCCGACCCAGTGGCGATATCAGGAAGCATGGGCGCCTTTGCTGTCTGAAGGTTTACCGCAGACGCGTGGGTGCCAACACTACCGCTATTTACGCTATTCTGAGAATTTTCAACAACTGCACCCGAATCCTGTCCAGTCGATGTCCCAATTAATGAATTAAGGTATTCTTGTTGCGAGCTGGTAATTGCCCCACGGTCCGCCAAGGACACAATCCGCTGCAAAAGCCTGTCTCGCACAATCGATGACATTGTCCCAGAATCTTTCAGCGTCATCGACACGATGGAAGATGGCGAGCACTCCTCGATGGTCTTTTGTGCTTTTGGGGTCACACAACTCTCCATTTTACTATTTTCTGCGCGCTCTCTCTCTTCAGCGATTGCTGCCGGTTTCTCCGACCCACCAGACGATGGCGGCTGCGGCACCTTTGCTTCCGCGAGCCTGACCGTCCGACCACTCTTAACAAACTTACTACCAGGTCTAGCATTGGACCCGTAGCGATATTCTAACAATGACCTGTCCGGGGTATGAGGTTCCAAGGCCGGCCCACTAGCACGTTTGATCGGAGTTTCACTATGTTTTGGCGACGCACCAGAAGAAGCAGCAGTGTCCTCTCTGTGCGGCTCTTTCTGCGTCCCTGCAGAGGCCGAGACCTTCGGGGCACCACCCCCTTCCTCGTTCGTCGAGTCCTCAGTTTGACCTTCGGCAGTCTTTTCACTATCTGGTTTGAGGGCACTTTGCTTCCAAGCTTCGTCCGATTTCCGAGCTGGGATAACACCTAAAATATTTGGCTCGTTTGAAACGGCAACGAGAATGGTCTCGCTGCTCACAGTTTTGGACACGAACTCGTTCAAATCCAAAGAGGAGCCCTCCAGCTGCAGCCCAATAACGTCGTGCTGCGGAAAACGCTGCCGTACCGTCTCCAGCAAATCCATCCCAGTCGTCATCCCCTCAAAACAAGGAATAATAATCCTCGTGCTCTTTCCAACGTCAACTGCTACGCGCTGCGTTACGCAAGTGTTTTGGCTGACGAAGCGCATGGCTCGCTTCATCCTGCGAACGGGCGAGCCTAGAGGCTCATCGCACACCGAGTGCGCGCTGACCGTCCGGGCTGAACTTTTCTGGTCCGCAGTTCCAGCCATGATTCCGCCTACCCGTGGACTCGTTGCAACGTGCACAGCTTTCCCGTCTGCACTCGTCATGGTCGAGGCCGAGGCTGCAGCGATTCTTGCCGCAACAGCCGCCGAAGACTGCGACGGCAGAACCGTCACGGTCTCTATTGGGTTGTCCCCTGCTTGTTCATTCCCTATTGCCCCAAGTCCCTGTTCGTTG
>JACKZZ010010039.1_pt1 | contig 13024 bp, 2 predicted proteins | sample 8027871 | NCBI WGS metagenome assembly JACKZZ01 (sample SAMN15724774, study PRJNA655200) | protist metagenome | isolation source: fluorescence activated cell sorting (FACS) single amplified genomes of... | place: USA: West Boothbay Harbor, Gulf of Maine | collected 2000-07-19
GTACTTCTTGTAATAACCTTACAATTGTTGTTTGTTTTTTGGGTGATTGAAGTACCACAAGATTTAATAATAAACGTAATAGTGATCTTAAAGTACTAATATCGAGCTTAGAGGTCGCATTTCTACTCAATGGATGCATAGCATGACCAAGAGGTTTTGGATTTTCAGATAAGGGATTACCATCATCATCAATTTCACCATCAATATTATAATTATCAGCAGCAGCGTTATTTTCCAATTCTTCATTAGAATTGAATAAATTTGTACTAATATTACCATTTTTATTACATTTGCGATAAGGAGAATAATCTTTACCTGATGATATCACTATACCAGGACTACCAGCAAGTACGATAAGTTTAGGAATTGCGTTAATTTTCATTAATTGGTCCCTGAAAGCATTTGATAGTGAACATAAATGTGATAAAATTTCCATTGCCATTCGACGTTGCTGCATACTCACAGAGTATTCAAATAAAAGTTGTTGTGATTCTCGCTTTTCATTCATTTCATTCTGTGCTCGTACCTTTGGTGAACTATAACTTCTTTCTGGACGTGAATAATAACCGCGTATAATTTCCGGTAAAAAAGCACTATTGTTTGCTAAATGCCACAATCTCAATAGATATATGTATTGATTACCCAAAAAGAAATGCTCCAACATCTTTTGTGATTCTTTGATTGCACTTGCACCCATTTTTAACATTCTTGCAGGATTCTTATTTACTCTGCGTCTTTCTTTAGGTACATTTGGTGCAGCAGCAAATTCTTGAGAAAATGCTGAGATTTCAGAACGATTATCATATTGTTCATCTTCAGTAAAAGCCTTATCAGCATCTACAAAGTGCTTCTTAACCAAACCAGCTTCAGAAATCACACCCTCAATATCACCACTTTCCTTTCTACTGATTGGTTTCCTTGAGTTTCTTGTTGCATTATCACTATTATTCAAAGCATGAGCATTAGAATGCATACCATCATAAGAATTATCATTATCGTGTACATGAGATAAACTAAAGATGTAATCCAAAGATAAGTTTACTAAGTGTTTTGAATAAACATCCAACTCTTCTTCTTCCTCCTCTTCACTAGTTGAAATACCACGATTTTTACCACTATTTTTTGGTTGAGTATTCTCATCATCACCACTATAATGATAATTTGAAGATGTTTGATTTTTATTAAAATTAGCATTCTTTACTTCAACTGGCATTGATTTATTGTGTGCCATAAGGAAACCAACAATACCTTCAGGATCAATTTTAAGATCCAATCCAGTCCATCCGTCATCGAGATTTGCAGACACATTGGAACGATTATTATCACTATTACTACTTTCTTCTCTTCTTTTCTTTGCATTATATCGAACAGCAAGATGTAATAAATATGCACATTTTCCAGCAATAACATTATTTTCAGCATGACAAAGTGTAAAAAGAATACGTGCTCGTGTAAGGCACACTTTGGCAACACTTACTTGTAAACTGTTAGTAAAGGCTGTACGCATAGGGGATGTAATATCACCAGTTGGATCCATCTTCATTGGTGATGCTAATATATATAAGCAATCAACGATTCTATACACAGATGGAAGATCTGTAAGTGGTGAAACTAAAGCCGCTTCAATTAACTGTTTTGCCTTTGGTATTTCTGAACCAATAAAACCTTGAGAGTTTGTACGTGAATTGCTTCTATTTCCAAACTCTCCACTTTTATTATTACCCCCAAAAGCTGATCTTGCAATAGTTCCACTTGGAACACCTTTAGCTCTTGTGTCAATACTAGATTTCAAGGAATCAAACAGACAAGAAATAAGTAAATCTACTTCACCATTTGATAAAAATAATGGACGATAATCTATAAATTCAGTGATCTCCTGACCAAAAGCGAATGTACTTTGAAGATCATCCTCAGATTCTAATTGAAACACCTGATTATCTTCTAATTCTTTTTGTTCTAATTGTGCCTGTAACTCTGCTAATTTAGATTTAAGTTCAAGCTCTAAAGGTATTTCTTTTTCATTCTCTTTCTCTTCTTCTTCGTTTTGTTCAGGATGTTGCAACATATTTCTATCCTCAGATAAAGCTTCCAAACGGTTTCGTTCTTCTTCATCCTTTTCCATTCGAGCTCTTGCTTTTGCGCCCATTTTAGCAAGTTTTGCTGCTTTGGATGCCTTTTCAGCTTCAATTTCTTTTTGTTTTTCTAAACTCTTTGATGACTTTTCCGCTAGAATTTTCTCATTCATAGTTTTCTCAAGTGTTTCACGAAGTTGAGTAAACTCTGTTACTCTTAACAGATCTCGCTTTGCTTTGTTCTTTCCTGCTAACATCTTTCTTGTATCATTTCTCTGATTAACTATCTTAATATATGCGGCCTGTTCCAAACCATCTTTCGTTATTTTAAGCAAGAAATGCAATTTGTTAATTGCAAATTTCCAAACAGACTGTTCTTCAGATACAAGCAAATTACATATACGACTAATAGTCATACCTGCAGCAGCCATTGCTCTTTGATGATAGTCACCACCAACTACTCCTATACTCAAATCAACTACACCATTTGCACCATCATTAGCATTACTTGATGACACATTTGGAATTGGACGAAAACCTGCAGCCCGCTCTACAGCATTAGAGATAGATCCCTCTTGACTAGATAGTATTTCATTTCGATCGAAAGCATTATCCTCAACATTGATATCACGAGATACCCTTAAAGGCATAGATACATCTGTTAAAACCAATCGTTTTTGTGATTGTGATTGTTGCTGATCTTCCACATCAACTTCATAGAATCCACCACCGCGTTGTTGGCGTCTACCAGACTTCTCTGAATTCATTTCCATGCTATTATTACGTAGCACAATTGAATTATTATACCCATAACGACCTTGCATTCCACCATGCATTTTATCCACAGACACGTCATAATGGTGAATATACATACTCTTATAAGCCAACATCAGCTGTTGTTGATCTGGCTTCTCTGGGAAACGTGAAAGTACATTGTTAAATGTATCAATACGAAAAAGTCGATGTAATAAACTTACTTCTTGTTCGTGGAATGGTGATAATGGCATCAAACCTTTAACATTGGTACGGTATGCATGAAGACCATAAGTGACTACTTCAACATGTTCTCTTTCTTCTTGAATAAACTTTATGATACGTTTAGATGCAGCAAATACAGTCATATCATCATGATCTTGTAATCTAATTAATGATAAAGTCTCTAAACACATTAATTTTACTTGAAGATCTGGTGATTGTGAAATCTCATTGAGTAATTCTAAAAGTTGCACATCAATGGATGTACGTTTTTTAGGTCCATCATTTCCAGGTATTAATTCTTGTGATTGTCTGAGCATTTCAAGTGAAGATGATGTAAATTCTGCTGTTAAAGTGTTTTTTATTGTATCATAAATTTGACTTACAATCCATAATTGCCAACGACGATATTCTTTATTTAAAGCATTAGCACCACCTCCTACCATATCATGAGCTTCATATTCTTCTACTTGTATATGAAAACTATTATTACTTAATTGATGTTCATCCATACGAAGTGATTTGGACATAATACGTCCATTTTCATCACGTACGCATATAATTTTCATTGGTGGTGCACGAGGATTAAGTATTTGAAATTCTTCATATGCACGTGATGCAATTTCACCAACAGAAACACTTAAAGGAAATGGTAATAAAATTTGGATACCATGAATAATACATTGAATTACAAAAGTCTCAGCTTCTTCGGTACCACTTACTGAACCATCACCATCATCAAATTCACCTGATGCAGATGCAATCTTCGACATTTTAACAGTAGACAAACAGATTCGTAGCAATTTACTTCTCCAGAAACAACTTTTGCAATTTTTACCACTCTATTAAAATATCACCGATGCCTTGGGTTGATGAAGAATAGAGTTCTATGATGAAGAATGCTGAATCAACCTTTAAAACAACATTTTGAAAATCCAGTACATAAAACGGAGAATAAATGTAAAAATTGGTAAGCATAAAACTGTTAAAGGTTCAAGACGTTAGCAGTTTCAAGAGTTTTAAAATAAGTGAATTAAGAAGATGAGTGATATAGATATGATGACGGGAAAGTTTGATAAGGGTAGTCTCTTAGGATATAACGGAGAAGGAACATACGTTTTAGGTACATGCAAATACAAAGGTAATTTCAAGGATGGTGTTTTTCATGGTGTTGGAAACTTATATATAAAAAGTATGGGTAAATTTGTTGGTGAATGGGAAAATGGTAAGATGATTAGTGGACATTATGAATATTCTGATGGTCTTGAACATAAGGATGTCAATGCAGAAACATGGGATTATTGTTCATCAAAGGATCCACGATTTTATGAAGAAATTAAGAAAGGAAATCCTAATAGTAAAGAAGGTATACAATATGAAACACCACGTGGTGATGCAGTTGTTGCCTTACCTGTTGGATGTTATGATTTTGGAGAAGGTTATTATGATCCAAAGAAGTTAAGTATCTGCTCATTTGAGACAGGAGATCCTTCAAGAGTACCAACTAAAGAAGAGAAAGAATTCATTGTACGTAGATGCAGAAAAGGGACATAGATACGTCGATTACACCAGATTTTTATTTCCCCAGTTTAACATTAGTGAATACCAAACACCAGTGTTATTATTAAGTATTAAAGTGTAAGAAAGTATATAAGATAAGGACAAGACAAGATTAAAGAAATGTAAAATACGTGCATAAATGAAGATAGTTACCGAAGATATTGATGAAGTAATCCTGTCCTGATCCAAACATTTAACTTTACAAAACAACTTCACAAATGGAAGGGTACAAGATTCAAAACACAAAAATTTTCCCTATCAACATTACTACATTACATTACACTGCATTAGTATACTTATCTGGTCTATTAAAGTCACTGTCCCCATCCAAGACACTAGTATAACCATAAGTGTGTCGTGCCATTTGACATGTAGAACAAGGCGAACAGAACACAGCTGTCAGAAATTCCAAGCAAATGCTGGAATCAATTTGTTTACTTTTCACCATATTTATTCGCACAACGATGCCAATAATTAAAACATATGCAGCAGGTATGAAAAGAAGTACACTCATATTTGATGTCCAAAACAGCATTAATAAAAGAAAATATATGAAAATATATCCGTAAATAAAATTTATTCCTTTGTTTACCAAACCATTTTTTTGTGCAATTTGTCCAAGAATCCATAAGCCACTACAGCAGCAAATCGTACAGACACAACTTGGCCAAATATTTCTATTACAATCACAAATATGATCCTTCCAGTGTCCAGTAGGACGAGGATTATAATTAGCAGTAGCAGTAGCAGTAACAGTAGCAGTAGCAGTATAAGTTACTGGTTGTTGTGTTGTCACTAAAGATGGCACTTCAACATTTTCACAACCAATACCACCAGAATTTACAGACATCGATGTTGCTTGAGGTAAATTATATGTCCTGAAGTCAGAATATGCATGGTTTTCACCATACACGGGTTCATGACTTTGCTTCATTTATAGAGAAGGTTTGGAGGGGAAGTTTCCGGTTCCTTTCCTCAAATCAAAAAGGTTTCTAATTCCAATTGTATTCCCAATTCAAAAGTCCCTTCGAATTTGAAAGCAGAAGTTATTGATTGTGATTTTTTTTCATTTGTTTGCTATATACACCTAAAAAGTACACATCACTATTGCATTTGATAACCTGATTGATTAGTTTGGTGCAAAAATACGTCAAGAAAGGGCCAAATCGTGATTACGTAGTAAACGAAATATTAGTATGACGAGTATGATGCAAGTAGAACCTCATTCACTTATCTTCCGCAATGTTACTCTCAATCAGACTTATACTACTAGTGTGTGTATATCCAATCCGCTAACTTCATCTGTTGAGTTTACCCTTCGTGCAAGTGATGCAAGGTATGCATTAACTCCAAGTAAAGTCACATTAGGTCAAGGTCAATCTATAGTAATAACAGTACGTTTAACATTATCACACTATCCAAGTATTAATAAAGGAATTAAAGGTGTAACAGATTATATACACATCAAATCTAGATATTTTGAGCAAAACATTTCTGTGACATTTTTCCTTGATAGTGGTAGTAAAACTGCATTAGAAGGTCGTCCTCCCCTATCTATTACTAAAGGGGCTGGTGGAAGTGGTATCCGTTCACGATCATCATCACCAACAGCTGGAATGGGATTGCGTGATCGAAATACTTTTGATTCAGATCCTAAAGATTTATTTGCTGAATCTCAATCTCAATTACACATGAAAGATGGTAAAATAGCTTCTTTGGAGAATACATTAGAAGAATTACAGAAGCAATATCCAGATTTGAATAAAGTTATTGCACAATATACAGAACAGGAACGTGCAGAATTTGAAGAAAAAAGTGAAAAAGCTTTGAAAATTCTACAGTCGAAGGATAATGTTATCAATGGTTTGCGTGCGAAACTCAGTGAACAAGCTGAAATTATAAATGCTTTGCAATCAAATAGTGCAAATAGTAACTCACAAAAGGCAGTTAATATACCTAAACCTGATGCTTCTTTCTTCGCACAGGCAGCTTCTCAAAGGGAACGTATCGCAACATTAGAGAACGCTTTACAAGATTCTCGTATCAAGTTCAAAGAAGAGCAACATGCACATAATAGCATCAAGCTACAACTTGAAGAAACAGAAGGTAAACTCAATAGACTCGAACAAAATAGCTCCGATGAGATTTCAACTCTAAAACAAGATATAGAAATGTTACGAGAGCGTAATGCAGATCAGGTTGATCAGATTCAAGTACTTGTACAGGAGGTTGCGAATATACATAAAGAAAGAGATGGTGTTGTACATTCTATACAGAAAAAAGCATCGCAAGAGACTGCTCGCCTTCAAGGTATATTGGAACAAAGATTAGCAACAATTAGAGATACTGAATATCAAAACTCAATCTTGCAAAGTACAATCGAGTCTGATGCAAAGAGACTCCGTGGTGAAATCGAAGCAGGAACAAGAATGAGACAGGAAAATCATCGATTGTCTGAGCGCGTTGAATCACTATCAAAAGACAATGAAGGTTATAGTTATTTGGAACGTGAAAAAGAATTTGTTGTTAAACAACTTGAAGAGAGCCGTAGTACAGAAAAGGACATTCGTAACAAACTCAATGAATACCAAACATTGTGCAATACTAAAGAGATGGAGCTTAATTCAATGAAAAAGGATAATTTAGAAATATCAATAGCAAGAGATGAGCTACAAAAAATTGTTGACGAAGCGAAAGTTCATTTATCTTCTGCAGAAGAGAAGAACCAGACTGGGGAAGCACGTAAGACCATGATGGATGCACAAACTTGGTGGTCATATATATGGCACGAACTCAGTAAGAATAAACAAAAGAGTGATCTTCTTTTGAAACATAATCGCAACAAAGTACCTATCCTTATGGATCGTCATGATGTTGAAGGAAAAGAAAATCAGCGTCTCATTGGTGATGGTGGTCGTAGTGGTAACCAAATAAATTACATGGAAAAGTCGGTGTACCAAGGTCAGAACTTTAGTGTCATTCAAGAAGGAGAGCAACATGGGGAGGTACTTATTTACACAGAAGAAGGGGGACCTCCTGTGCCAGTAGATGATATATTAATTCTTATTAGTACTTTAAAGGACTCTATCCGCCAACAAGCGATGGAGATTGCCACACTTCGTCAAGATAACTTGAAGATGTCATTATCTCATAAGAAGGAAGTAAACGCATGGAAGGAAACATCGAAGAAAAGCCATTTGGAAAATATTGAACTTGCGGTATTAAATCGTCGACAAAAAGAAGAAAAAGACTTGAAAACATCTGAAATGGCACATCATATTCGTGAGTTAGCACATAATCGTGGTGATATTCATACACACTTTTCACAGGTACGAACAGAACTAGAAGCTGAAAGAGTACTTAACTTAAATCTTCGTGCTGATATAACATCTTTCTCCAGTCTATTGGAAAGAGAAAAGGGTACTGTTGTTTCTCTTCGCGAAGAAAATCGTTCAATGGAGAAATTATTAGAATGTGGAGATATTTTGAAAACAGTCACTGGTGTTCCAGGTATCGATGGAGCAACACTCTTAGAGTGTATGGCCCAGCGTATGGTAAGTTTAGACGACGAGCTAGGCAAAGCAAAAGCAGCTATAACTATTGCACATTCCCAGATATCATCTCTACAAAGAATTAAAGGTGTGAAACAGACAACTCACAGTGAGTCTTTCGGAAGTGGGACGAAAGTAAACGTTCATACCACGTTTGCCGAAGCAGCAACTGAAAAAGCAGAGACTGAAGCAACAGGTGGTGCGAATCTAGCACCACTTACAGAGGATGATGTTGCAAGTGATGATACATGTGGTGGTGCTTTTTACAATCCTGATATAGTGGAGGTTGCAGAAGGCCACTTTACTGTTCTTATTGACGGTGATGCGACCCCCCAAAAGCTTCTTGATAGTCTTGACTCTGTATTATTAGCACAACAAATCAAAGTAAAAGAGGAGTATATTGCTGAATTGAAAGCACATAGTGCTCGCCTTACCAATGATTTGATAAAAGCTGAACTAGAAAAGACTAATGTTCTTGGAGATGGTGCCGATGCACTCCAGAAACACTATCGTTCTGAATTGGAGACATGTTTACAACAGAAAGAACTAGTTGAATCATCTTTAGAAGAGGCAAAGAATGAGACTGCCATGGTTAGAAATCAACTAGTAAATGTAAAAAAAGAGTGCGATTCATTAATTAATCAGTTAGCTATGACCAATATTGGTAGTAAGTATACTAGCAATTCAATAGATACTATTGATGAATCAGCAACATCTTCCGTAATTTTTGACTTAGAAGAAGCTCTCGATGAGCAAAAACGTCTCCAAATGGAACTTGATGAGCGTTCTGTACAACTTAACAATACTTTGAACTCGCTTGAGATACTCCAAGATGATTTAGGGGTCGACTCTAGTCAACGAGAGAAGGTTTTGGTCAAGCGTGTCATAGAACTTACGTCTGAAGTCAACTCTCTTTCTTCAACAGTTGGACGGGAACAACGTCGAATTGCTACACTGGATCACGTCAATCGTCAACGTGTTCGTGATGTCAATCGCTTCAGAGCAAGTCTCAAACAAAGTGAGGAAATACATTCTAATATGCATTTGCAGCTAGCTACTTTAAATGAAAAGCTACGAGAAGTCGAGAAATCTCGTATTGATGACAAAGAGAAGCATGCTGTAGAAATTAAGAAATTGGAAAATGTACTTAAGGAAAGTGATATACGGAACACTAGTCAAGGAATTACGATTGACGAGCTAAAGAAACAAGCGTGTTTATTCGAAGAAGAATCTATTGAAAACTGGTTGCAAGTGAGTCTATCTGGCCATGGAGCAGATGATGGAGCAGATGTGGCAGCATCATATCTTGGTTTCCTTGGTGGTGCTGTTGATTTCGGCGAAGTTGATGAAAAAGAACCAGAATTTGAAGCTAATGAGAAAAAAACAGACGATGTTACAGACTTAATAACTAATCTTCTTGAGAAATGGCGTGATTCACAATCAGTGGGTATTCATGGTGCTAATGCCACCAGTATACCTTACAATAGCTCTAACATTGGTGTTAGTGCATCATCCAATCACAGCCCTATTGCTCTTGCGAAACTTAACCAAGTTTTTATGCAAAAGGTTGCAGGACTTGTCATGCAAGCTTCCAAGTCCACAAGACATGCTACTGATGCTCGTAATCGTGCTGAATCCAAACGTGCCAAAGCAGCTCTTGCTGCTCATGTGTGTATGGACCGATTAAAAACATGCCTATTGTTCTTGCATCGTTGTAGACGTCGTATATTTGCATTAGAAAAGATGGTGAACTCTGAAAATAGATCCAACTTTGTTCAATATGAACGTACTGTTGGACTTCTTCGTGTCAAATTAGAAGAAGAGCGGTATGCGCATGCTGATGCCCGACGTGCTTTGGCGGAATCTCGTCAGACCGCTCGACAAGCAGATTTAAGAAGAAAGTTTGAAAGTCAACGTGTGAAAGCACTTCAATCCAGAGTAGCTGATCTTGAATCGCGTGGTTCAGCGGTGCTGCGAGGAAAGCAACAAGCAGTTGCTTCATTTGAAGCTAGTTTAGCTAACGCAGAAGAGAATGCACAAAATTGGTTCAAATCACAACTTCCACGTCTTATTAACGATAGTGATGCGTCATTCGCTCTTGCTGAGGCAGTTTGCGCAGAAAAGGCAACCAATAGTCGCCTTCAATTCGATATTACTCTAGCAATAGAGAAAAATGCTCATTTGACTGAGCAGTTAGGTGAAATGCAAGGTGTTTTGTTGAAATGGAAAAACGAAATGAATGAAACAAGTTCAGGGGTTAATGATGGAGATCATTCTTATGTTGATGCAGCAGGAAACACAGCTGAAGCAGCAGTAACAAATGGGGAAGGTGCTTTAGTGGTAGTTGGCGTAGAAGACCAACAATTAGACTCAATGTTACATAGTGCTGCAGAAACAGAATCTAAGTTAGCAGCTCAAATTCAAAATCTGCAAGCTCAGAAACTCGCCTTGGAAGAAGATAACCTTTTACATAAGAGTCATGTTGAAGCCATGACTACACGTCACAGTGAGATGAAGGAGTTAGTAGAGCATGTGCTTGGAGAGGAACGTGCCTTAAAGGCATCCGCAAGTAAACAAGTTGCCCACATGCAGTTGAAATATGAAAGAACATCTAGCATAGAATTTAAGAAAATGAAGCGACTATACGATGACGAGAAACTTGCACTTCGCAATGAACTTGAACGTGTATTGAACCTAGTGGAGTTCGCAAAGAAAACCATGCAAGATACTGCAGACAGAAGAGAAAAGGATTCCGAAGACGCAATTCGTGCATGGAAAGAGGCAAAGTTGGCAGCTAAGACAAAAATCACCAGTGATAGTGGAAGTGTTCCTGGCAATGAAGATAAGGATGGTGATGGAGATGCGGCCGGCGTGAACACTAGTGGCAATCTTATGGAAAATTTACTTGACGAAGAAAAAAGTGCGTTTTCACGTGCAATGGATGTGAAACGTGACATATTATCAAAACGTAATGGTGCTATTCTACTGTCTACTATCCTTGAATCCCCAAGCAAAACTACAAGCACAGGATGTGAAGGTAAATACTCTTTGTCAGATGCTGGAGACAGAATTTTGAATGATGATGGCACTCCATTACTTTACCCAGATTTATCAGATGTTGTGTCAGGAAGGATTAAGTCCTTGTTATCTCGTGTAGCAAATGGACCCAACTTAGAAGAGAAGATGAGAGCTTTACGTGTTCATGTCAATGTCAAGGATTCTGATGTTGATGTTGAATTCGAAGATGACAAGGACAACGCTTCACACTCGGCCCAAGAAGATAGTATGACGAAGAAACTTGAGGAAAATATTGCAGATTTGAAAATGAGTTTGGAAGAAGAGCGCGAAAAGAATTACAAAGCTCGTGAAACTATGAATTCTCTTGAGCGCTCTTTACAATCAAACCATCACCATATATCCTCTCAACCCTTGCACAATCATCTGTGGGATGATTCACATCATCAAGCTATAAGCGGTGAGAATGAAGCACCAAAGCCTCCACCTCAACCCACGCATATCCACCATGGACCCCATTATCTCCAAGGTACTGCTTCCAGTATAAGACAAGGTGCTGTTGTTAGTGGAGAAAATAAGGAACATCTGCAGCAAGTTGATTATGAACATGCGAAACATGAGCATTATGCAAATGGCCACAATCATCATTCACACCATGAAGCTCATGCCTTCCACCCTGCACATGATGATACTGCTTCTCACTCCTCACATGCACAAAACACAAACCATAACAAAGGTCACCATAGCGCGTCATATTTGGCTGCACATCCAAATGGACACACACCTGGAATTGGGCATCCTTTGCATGCTTCTTCTCATGGAGCTCACCACTTTGTCACTTATGATGATAATGGTCATGCAGTTCATCATTATTCTCATAGTGTTCACGTTGAGCAGCAACATCATGATCACAAAAAATCACATCATGAGATCTCTCGTATAAAGGAAGAACATGAATTACTTAAGAACCAACACACTGAACACAAGTCCAAATTGGACGATGCGCACAAGACGTTGGAAGACTTGCGTGAAGCATCATATCAAGCATTGGAAGAGGCCCGCGAAGAGTGGATTAAAGAGAAACTTGCGCTTACAGAACATCATGAAAGCAAATCAAAAACTCATGAACTTACAATTGATGAGATGAGAATAGCCCATGAAAATCAGGTAGCTTCTTTGCGGGAAAAGTATGAAGATGCCCTAGAGAGTGTGGGAGCAGCACTAGATCAACAGGCAGAAGCTTCTTCCAATACAGTCAATAGTTTAGAGATGAGTCTCAATAAGGCTCACCGCCAATTAGAACAAGAAAGTGCTGCAGTCACCCAACAACGACAAATTATTACACATTTAGAAGTGCAAATAGCAACGATGCAAAAGGACATGGAAGAAGCATTATCAGGAATATTAGAACTCCGTGAAAAATGCAATGAAGGTGAAGAAAACGTCATCAAACTTCAAAACCAGTTGAATGAAGCTGAGAAAGCACTTGAAGAATCAAGGGCATTAGAAGAGAAAATGAGGCAAGATTCAGCTCCTAGTACTCCTAGGCGCAAAGGAAGAGGTAACGCAACTACTGGATCATCACCTTCGTCATTTTCAGTTCCTGGACATACTTTTTCACCCCCTCGTCCTCCTAGAGAGATGTCCACAGAATTTTTGGGTATCCAGTCTATGTTAGAAAAAACTACAGACGATTTGGATGATACACGTCATGCTCTTCGAGAATTAGAAGCGCGCTATGAAACAGATACAACTGCTTTAAAAGAGCAATGCCATACACTTGGTGCTGAAAGAAATGAGTTACGATCTAGTCAAGCCGCTAATGCAAGTTGCGAATTTCGACATGGTGGA
>JACKZZ010005935.1_pt1 | contig 13021 bp, 7 predicted proteins | sample 8027871 | NCBI WGS metagenome assembly JACKZZ01 (sample SAMN15724774, study PRJNA655200) | protist metagenome | isolation source: fluorescence activated cell sorting (FACS) single amplified genomes of... | place: USA: West Boothbay Harbor, Gulf of Maine | collected 2000-07-19
AATGAAGATATTGTCCAAGCATCAGGTGATGTCGAAGATTCGATCCATAGAACACAGATGTTTTTGCGTCAACGATTGGCTGCTAGAGCATCTGGTAAAACAGCACCATCATCATCATCATCAAAAGCAGTAACATCTGATAAATATATTAGTGATGAAGAAGCTGCTATCATTGCTGCTAAAGAGGCGCAAAGAATAGCAGAGATGGCGTATCAAGGGAGTCGTAAAGGTCAAGAAAACAATGAAAATATTGTTGATGATGATGATGATCAAGGAGGAGGTAATTATGAGATGAAAGCCCCTCGACTATCACCTGCAAAACCAATAAATTCTATCAATGGAGGATATTCTACTAAGAATCTGAGTACTGGTGGTCGCATCGTCTATGAGGACGATAGTGGTGAGTCTAATGTGGGGAATAATATATCACTTCCTAAAATTAAGCGTAATAAACGTGGATAAGTAAGTTAAAGGCATATAAATAATTATAGTAATATTGTATGTAGTACTAAGTAGTGTTCAATTCAATTCAATACAATACAATACAAGAATTACATGTTATTTTTGACTTCTATTAAATACTGTTAATGAATGCAATTAATCTGGGAAGTACAGAAAGTTCCCAGCCATCATCACCAAGTGCATGACCTTGATTTGGAATGAACAGGTCATCAACTGTTTCGAAGCTGTTTCCCCACGTAGATGCAACTGTTTTCACAATATCTATTGGAACAATGCGATCTTCACCAGCACCTATAACGAGATGCTTCACTCCCTCTGCAAGGAGAGCAATATCAGGGCTACGTTCTATTTCTACTTCATCTGCTCCCGTCATAGCTGGCTCATGATTCAGCATGCATATATCAGAATACTCTCCCAATGTGATTGAAGTGACCGACATACTTGCGGATGCATGTGGCATAAGAGAAGGAGATAATAAGGTAGTATACTGTGTATTTGCATTGAAATGATATCGATATGTTTGAAAATAATGTCTCATAGGCCCCCCTCCCAATAATGACAATATATTACCACCGAGAACAAAACAGGAAAAAAGAGCCATGAGAGCGGTACCCGGCTGACCACTTTTCTTTAGGATATGTTGGATCGTTTTAGCCATAGTTAGATCAAAGTTCTCTACAGAAAGAGGGCACAGGAGGATCATAGCTTTTACTTTGTTATTACTTGTCACATCACACTCTTTTGCAATCATATATAATTGTACTTTACGAGCACCTGCACCATGACCAACAAGTATAGGGTTTCTACCATTCAAAAATTCTTCACAATATAGCCGTATTGCAGACAGTTGGTCACTCATATTAATGGATACATCACCTGTTTCTACAAGGTTCAATCCGTGACACTCGTATCCAAGTTGACTAAGGTGTTCCATATACCCTTTCCATGCAGTCGCACTTTGACCTGCTTCACTAATGAATATCAGTGGATATGGCTTCATTTCTACACCCACTGGAAGTGGATAAATAAACGCAAACTGTTCACTCTTGCTTGCCTTTCTTCTCTTAGCATTCATATACCATAGACCACATAAGCTCGTCAAGGTCAGTGCAGTGACAGTAGAAAGCAAGCCAAATTTCCCCATTGTTTTGTATAGTCTATAGTCTAGTTTATAACATTCCTTTTAGTTCATTTATTAGTTACGGGGAAGGTTGAATTCTTCCAAACTATTATACCTTCACACCTTCACCCCCGGCTTCTTGCTGGCCGGCCACCTTCCTTTTTACTCGGGTGTGGAACGTGAGTTCCCCCGCAGTGCTGTATATCTTTAGAATAACTCCATCTACAGTTGCATATATAGTGGTTGGTTAACCATAAATGTTATTTGATTAGTGTTGGGTTGCTTATTAGTGCACCTTGGGATTGATTTACTTTTAGCAGCTCCTAGAACGGACCATACATAATGACAGCATTTAGCCTATTAGTGGTAATAATTTGCGTTTATGCAATTCAAATTCAAAGTTTGTCAAATGATGCACGAGATCCTCCTTCAAATCTAAATTCTTTATTATATCCTGATGATTCGTTGATTGTTGATCCAGACGCGGAGGACATATACAGTCTAACACCAGGTTTGGTGCCATCACCTCGAGTAAAAGGGACTGTCACATATTTAGAACCATTAGTAGTAGTTATGGGTGGATATTCTACTGATGGTTCATTTTTAGACGATATACATATATATGATACACGATTAAGGAAATGGTCTGGTGTTCTACTGAAGAGAGCTTGCTGCAATGTTGCTGGAGATGTGGTGGAGAGAATGGGTTCTACAGAAGAAGTTATAGGATTAGACCCACTACCTGAATCACGCATTGGTTTTGAGGGTGATTTACCCGCAGCACGCGCGGAACATGCAGCGTGTAGTATTGATGGTCATATTTACGTCTTCGGTGGAAAATGCAAGGAATATGGTCTTAGCAATGATTTCTATAAATTTGACCCTATTACTGTACAATGGCATGTTATTGATCGATATGGAGGCCAAGGTCCTACTCGTCGTGCAGGGCATAGTCTTGTTACAGATTATGATACCAAAAACTTAGTCCTTTTTGGTGGTAGAGCTGATATGGCTGACCGAACTGTAGGTCTTGCCGACGTATGGACGTTCGATATACAATCCAGAAAATGGGAATATGCTAGTATGAACACTGGTATGGGAGGCGAGAATCAGTCTGCAGGACCTGCTGGACGTCAACATGCTGCATGTGCTGTAGCACATTCCACTCTATTTATCGTCGGTGGGATTGACCCACAAACGAAAATGATATTTGATGATGTGTGGGCATATTATTTAGTTACAAAAAAGTGGCAATTAATAAGTAGTATATCTGGACAAACAAAAGGTCTTGCACCACCACCATTATATCATAGTACATTATTATCTGTGAGAACACATACAGCAGTCAATGGCACAGGATTTGATAAGTACGATCTCATTTTATATGGAGGTGTTGGAGGGGGTGGGTCATGCGGCGGTGTTGCCTGTGGTCAAGCTGAAACATCATTAGGGCAAGTTTATCGTCTTCCTGTAGCATTTGATCCATATGAATTAGATGGTAGTAATGATTACACTAATCAAGGACCTGAATATCAAACTGATTTTAATAGTGGTACTGCTGGTATTGCAGGTCTAGCTATTGATGGCAAAGCATACAATACAGATTCAACTAATTGGCGTCTTCGATTAGTTGATACTAATTGGAAATATGCTCGATTATCTGATGCAAGTGATGATGCTCTATTACACGGTTTACCTAATGCATATAACATAGATAACGCGTCGGGACCAGGCGGAGGAGGAGCGTTAGGTAGAGGACGTTTACTGAAAACGTGGGGCATGGAAGCGGTATGTTACGATACAGAGCGTTCACTTATGTATGAGCTTGGAGGTATGATTACTATGCCTATAGAACTTACCAAAGCTGAACAAGCTGCTGTTGAATTAACAGGGCCTACTCTTCTAGACACAGGAAATGATTATACTGGTCGAGGTGACAGTACTGGGAATGCTGCCAGTAACGTTGATAATGCTCCTTTGTGGGATTTTCACACTCAAGAACATTTGCGTACAGCTACACAGCTTCCTGTGAATGGTCCTTGGGTATTTGAAGATGGTTTTGAGCGTATTCAACCACAAGTAAATGGGACACTCCGTTTTCTTCAAACTTTTAGGACATATTTAATAAGCGAGTCTAATGGGGCTAAAGAGAATGTTGTGTTACAATTGGAGGATAGGCAAGGTACAGTACCAGGAACAGAGTAAGGTGTAAGTATATAATACATTAAGTGTGTTTTGAAAGAAATAAAGTGTTTTATCTTCATCCCGGCCTGACTGACTGGGATCCGGAGGTTCCAGTTCCATCCACCAAGGCTCCACTCTCATAACAAGCATAATTATAGCAACTAAACACACCATAAATAGTGAGATACATATTCAGATAATTTTTATTTAAAAATTGGTGTACCCTTCTCTCTTATTTAACTCATATCCATAAAGTTCGAGAACAGTTTGTAAAAATGCAAAATCCCATGGACTTATTGGACATTGAAAAGCGCACAGGCGTCAAACAGACTGATGTAGATGATTTCTTAAAGAAAGCTACTGATATTGAAGCTGCTATCAAAGCTATGGCAGCTGGAGAAATTGAGCCAGAGGATATAAAAATTGATGGAATAGACACACCTGAAGAAGAAGCAGAAAAAGCTCGACTTAAAGCAGAACGCATAGCTGAAAGTAAACGAAAAGCAGAAGAATTACGTTTAAAACGTAAAAAAGAAGAAAAAGAAAGATGGTGGGATGGTGCAGAGTTTTGTGGTGAACGCAAAGTCAAAGACGCTGATGGGAGTGTTGTTGTTGATATGGGTGATAGTGCTGTAAATGAACGTGAACGTATTAAGCAACGTTATACAGCTGATTACTCACGTTGGAATGATTGGACACCAACAGATGCAGCAACATTAGAAGAAATTAAGGTGAAAGAAGATGCTGAAGAAGCTGCAAAAAATGCTGAATTTGAAAAGAATAATGCAGAATGGTGTAATAAATTCACAGAAGATATGGAAGATCGTAATAAAAGTCTAGATAAGAAGAAAGCAAGTGCTGAAGAATCTCGTATGAAAGGTAACAAAAGGTTTAAACGTAAAGAATGGGATCTAGCTCTAGAACAGTACATGGAGTCCCTGAAGCTCCAGCCTTATAACACAAAAACCTTGACAAATATAGCTCAAGTATATATAAAGAAAATTATGTGGGATGATAGTCTTGAATTTATTAGTCGTGTATTATATTTGGATTATGAAAATTGCAAAGCATTAAGTAGAAAGGCTTATATACTTGCAGAAAAAGGTGAAGTAAGTGGAGCTGTGGCTTGCGCTACTGAAGCACTTGATGCAGCTAAGTCACAATATGGATCTGTTTCCTCTTCTAAAGAAGTAGAAGATATTGCAACACAATTAAATGATTTACAAGTGCTTGAAAAAGAAAAAGCGGATGAAGATAAACTACAAAATATGCTTGATGGCGTTGCTACTGCAAAGATGAATAATCCGCAGAAGTCCCAAACCAACTCTAGCAAAATAGCTAATGATGATTCTGCTACAAAAGAAAATAATAAACAACCAACAAGTCCACCTCGTGTAAAGAAAGCAACAGACAAAATGACTGATTTTGAAGCTATAGATCAACTATGGGGTGTTTTGGGCGATGTGTATAGTAATTGCGGCGGTGACTCAGAGCAACCAACAGTGACGCCAGTTTCTAGTAGTGGAGATAGTAGTGTTACTATAAGTTTATTAAGGGATGCTATGATAAGATTAGAGAAGAATCAAATGCTTAAAGTCTATATGCGTACTAAAGGATTACTCGAAAGGAGTGTAAGCATAATATCGAAGCTTTTAGATAATTGGAAAGAAGGAACTGTGAATGTGGAGTCAAGTGACACGCTCATGTTAGAAACCCTGCTTCATCTTCTTGCTACTGCCTCAGAAGGAGAACGTGCTGCAAAGATGCTTCTTATGCCAGGAGGTAGTATGAATTTCCTTTGTTCACTTCGTGATAAAATTTTACCAAAAAAAAAACATCCATCAATTGTTTATGCTGTGGTGCGTCTATTTTACTCGTGCTGCAATGATGACACATGCGCAAAAACACGTGATTGGGTATTCTCTGATGAATCTGTTTTACATCATATGGCATCTACTGTTGGTCAAGCAATTTTCGATGCACAAAAAGATATTAGTAAAGATAACGAAAAACCAAACTCTGCACCAAATTTCGGCAAAAATAATGCTATGTTACAGGGTCTCATTGAAACTACTTCCAACTTAGTAAAAAAAGTTACATTTAATAAATTAGGTCAACAAGCACTTGCGAAAGCATCACCTGCAACTGGTGCTTTGTTAGTGACATGTATGAGTTTTTCATTGCAATTTGCAGTCACTAACACAGTCATGAGTGGTTTCGAAACAATGATTCAAGAAATGGCTAAAGAAGGTAAAACTTCAGCAAATAATGAAACATTTGAAGAAATAATGGCAAGAATGGAAAGAAAAGGTAGAAGTAGTGAAAATACTAAAATGGAAACAACTTGTGCTGTCGCTGATGCACTCTTAGGTTGCTCACAAGTGGAGCAGTTACGAGTCTATTTTGCTGGCGATATTCCTTGGAAGAGAAACAATCCTCCTCTAAAATTGGACAACAAAACAAGTAACAAAGAGAAATTAGCATCTACACCTGAAATTCCAACTCAAGCATGTGTTGAAATCATTGTACATGCTTGTCAAGCTGTGCCTGAGTTGGCACAAACCGGTCTAGCAGTCCTTATGAATGCTTGCTTGGAGGGAACTGGTGAAGTCAGAAATGCTGTTTTTGCACATGGAGGGTATGAATTATCAGCTATTGGGTTTGAAACTTTATCACGAAGTGTAGATGGTTCAAAATATTCAGCTGCTGAGTGGTTACTTTTGAGTCGCCAACTAGGCCTTCTCTCCCGCTTAGCTCCCTTGCCTGATGTACATGCAAAGTTATATCAACCAAAATCATACAGGCATTTATGTGGTGCACTGCGAGCACTTACCGGAAGTTCTAGACCTGCACCTGATACACGTGAAGCAGAGTTAGTAGCCCATTGCGTTCGTATACTAGCTGCATTGAATAAACCAACGAAAGAATGTATAACAGTGGGTATTGATGAAAAAATCATTCAAACCCTTCTCAATATATTCCCTGAACCGCGAAAAGAATTAGGAAAAATAACATCATCATCAGTTTGTCTTGTTCCAGAAATAAAAGCATCTAGTATATTAGTTGGTAACACTGCTAGGTGTCTCATGCCTTATGCTGATGACAATGATGCTATAAAAATCTTGTATCAGGACCGAAATCTTATCGGAGTAGAGAAGTTGATATGTGGTATGGCAACATGTACAGAAATGCCTGTACGTCAAAATATCTCTGTATTACTAGCTAAAGGATGTCGAGTACCTGGAATAAGGGAAGTTGTTACAGAGTTCCGAGGGATGCAGATGATGCAGGAAATGCAGAGCCAATATAAGTTATAATGCTTTCGAATGCTTCTGATCATAATTGCACAAATACAATATTAATACTTACATATGTATAATAAATAAACATAAACTCACAGTTAGATAGATATTACACACTATTTCTTCCCTTTATTGTCTTTTTTGTTACCTCCGGGTTTGTGACCTCCGACGAAATTATCCCAATCTTCTGAGTCAATTCTGTAGCGTGACTCAGGCTTGGGTGGCTTGATGAGATCAGGCGACGTGTCAGGTATAGGCATAACAGAAAATATATTTTTAGATTTTTTTATATCTGCTTCGTTTAAATCCATCGGAATATATCCGTGACTTCCACTACAAGGGTCATTTACCACTTGCACCCCATAAAATAGTTCAGTTTCATGTCGTAAACGAAACCATTCTTCATGTAATTGTTTGCAAAGTGGATTACATCTTGGCATTTCACATGTAGGAGAACGTGCACCCCATTTAGTACATGTCCATGGTTTTTGGCATATAGTGAAATGTGCTGATTTTATTTCCGATAGCTTTCTCTCGAGACATTCAGGGGTATCTGCCATTGTATTGTACAAACAGCGATCAATAATTTCTCTTCGTGAGTCATTACGTTGTGGATTATCAGGTTGTGATGTTGATATTCGGTTGTAATAATATGGTAATATTCCTTGGACTGTCATTCCCCCCCAAAACCAACCTATCTTAGATCCGCCCCACGCACCACCTTGCTTGAATTCTGTAGTCATAATTGTATCAATAATATTTCGAAAATCTTTTTCAGATGGTTTCATAACTAAGAATCCCCCTTGAGCAGGCATCATGTCTTCGCCTTTATGTGTGGCCATATTGGGATCTGTCGTGTACAGTAGGGATTTGTCATGCATGCCTCCTTGTGATGCTGGTAACAACAGTTCATCTATTGGAGCATTCATGAATGTATCTGCATCCATATGCACCACACGATCATACTGCTCTAGGCGATAAGATGTGAGTTTGATCAACTCTGTGGCACCACAACAACCATTATTATTAATTTTTTCACGAAGAAAATTTCCACTAATAGCTGTTACATTTATGGGAAGAGGTGCTTCAATTACATGATATCCCAATTTGCTTAACACACTACGCTCTTTGACTAATGGGTGTACAAGTGCAACTAAACTGATATCATAACCAGCATCTATTTCGCCTGCACCAGCAACACTAGATTGAACTCCACGAAGTCTTCCTCCTGATGTTGCTGCGTTAGATCGCTGTATTTGCTGGCTTTGTTTGATAATTGAATACGCTAACACAGCAGCACCATCACCAAATTTTCCATCTTTTGTAATAGTTATCACATACGCTACCTTTCGACGTTTGCTACTGCTTGGGGATGGCATGGTCCCCTTGATATCATAGGTAGAGATGCCATTCACTGCATCGATTTCAATCTTGCCTTGCAACTCATGTACTCGCTCACGGGCATCTACTAGGGCACGCATAGCTGTCTCCTCCATGAGGTGAATACTTGCCAGATGTGTGCTCACAAAGAAAATGGCTGCAATTACACACAATGCCACTGCAAGTGCGCCTCTTAGTGTCAATTTTCCATCAGGTTTTGACATTATCTAAACACAAGATGCATTCAGTAACGGGAATGACGAAGTGATTTAGAATATATTATATAATATTGCGACTTAATTTCGAAAGGGCTTATCCCCCCGCGGCGGGGTGAAGAAAGATTAGGTTGGATTTATCCATGCTTTATAGATTCTTTCATTCAATTTATATTATAATTAAAGAATCTATGAGGATGGCGATTTCTAGTGCTGCACTTGGGAACTGGATCAATGTGGGTGTCCTGATTGCAGCTATAGTGTATCAAATACTGACTTTTGGTCACTTTACAAGGTGGTGGGAGCTTTCTTCATTTGGAAAGAACTGGGCCAATGATGGTTTTTGCATTAGCTTCAAAGATACACTCTATCACACACATTTACTTTGCTTATATGGAGATGTTATCCTTGCTTCAGGACTTTACCTACTTAGTCACAAAGAAACAAGACCAGAACTTGTAGTCGTGAGCCAAAGCTGTTTTTCCATCATAGGTCATGGTGTAGCACATGGCTTTTTATGGTACAAAGGAAATGATATTGATGTATATGATGTAAGCAAAGGAGAAAGCGGATCTGTCTGGAGTCTAATGGGGTGCGCTCACACAGCTGGCGCGGCGCTCTTCTTTTTTGGCTTCATGCAAATGCTTAGTGTTGGTCCAAATTGGCTCAAAATATTGCAAAGCTTGTTTCATGGCGTGATTCTAACACATTACTGTCCTCTGATCTTAGCGTTTTCATACGTTAATAGCGTTATTTTTGTGAATAATGCGGCATCCCAACTTCATCAAGGATTGGTCGGATTGAAAGACGAGTACTACCCTGTCTTCGCTGCACTAGTATCAGCTCCAATCATGATTGTTGCGTTTGCAGAGCCACTTCTCTGTGACAATCTACTCATTCGATACGGAGGTCATATTGTCTTTGATTATAGTATACCATTGGCTACCCTAGGATATTATTTTCTTGCAAAATTTTACATGAAACCACGAAAATTTGCAAAAAAGCAAGTGTGATGTGTGAAGGAATCTTGCATAAGAAAGATGAGTCAGGAGAAAAGGGGACCTTTGCTAGTGTTGCGGGGATCTTCTTCATTTTACATTATGTACATACATGTAATTCAATAATGAACAATTCATACATACCCATACCTTTGCCCACTCCATGTGTGGCTACATAGCATCTGTCCGTGGAAAGTAATGCAGTCGACGCTTCAAAAGCTGTTCAATTGTAGAAGAAACAGCTAGCGAGTCTGACCTGGGCGGAACCACGCTTGTGCTTGGTGAAGACTCTTTCACCCACATGCACAACACTGATTGTGCTTCTACTAATGATTGCAGCTTTGCGGGAATATCTGCTGTAATATGCGGGGAAGAAGAATTTCCTTGTCTAGAAACTGACTGCTGATGCTGATGGAACAATGGCTCGAGATTATCCAAGATAAGCAATGTACAGTCAGGTGCACTTCCCCCTATAGGGCTAGGTTCGTTCAAAGTTTGTTCTAATAAATCTAACAAAGCATATAATTGCAAAGCAGAGCTCAATGTGACACACTTCAGACAGTCGCGTGAGGTCAGATCTAACACAAATGGGTTCTTGTCTTCATTACCCTGCGCAAGTGCGCAACTGAGACTATTGTCCAAACTTGCATGTATGACAAGCACGGATGCCTTCACATTCTTCGAAAATGACAACAATAGATCTAAGCGCAATTCTTGCATATCCTTCGACCGAGCAGTCACTCCCACTATCTCATCAAATCCAAACTTATGGGTAACCATACCCCGATTACTATTTAACATTGGCCACTGAAAAGCCAAATTCTTGTGATATAAACGCTTGTATAGAGCTGTGGCGGTCTCATCATACATCACAGGCATCTTTGATGACAGATAAACCTTCTAAAGTATTCCCACCGACGGGGGACCGACGTCGGGACCGGGGCCTTCGAATATGTTGTTAAATTTTTTATTATCACCATTTCACTTCTTTACAAATATAGTCGAGTGACAAGCGGTGAGACGAATGTTGAAGTTGCAAGAAATGCGATACTCCAGTACTAAATTTTACATTATCAAGTTAAAGTATTCATACAAAAAACCAGAATAAAAGGCAGGAAGAAGCCTCCGTCCGTAGAGGACAATCATGTCAACTCCCGAAGGAGTTGACAGCCATTCTTTCTCAGCCTGTTTTCCATACCAACCCTACTACGTTGCACAGGCTAGTCACGTACTGTAGCAGATGCAGCACTTATTCCCTTTTTAAAGCTAGCACAAAACATTTCACTGAAACTTTTCCCAGAATCACTATCACTGAAGTATGTTACAGCAGAGGCATGAATATCACTATTAGTATCTAAAAACACCATTTTTTGTTGCAATTCTGTAGCCAAACATTGAAGAGCGTTTGGATCTAGAAGGGCAGCAAGCCATAATGCTTTCGACCGCACATCTGGGGGCAGAGCTAGTGGAGTGCCATCTGAAGATTGTTTGTTGGTAGATGAAGCTTCAACTTGTTCTACTCCATCTTCAGTTCCAGTTCCAGTATCAAAAGTTTGCGCTACTGGAGGGCACAATGCAAGCATCCAATCTACGCATTGTGACACTTTTGGCCATATATTTTCACCATTTATGGTACTATTTGCAGCAGCGGCGAGCATACGTAAATCAGTCACAGTGGCGTCCACCAAATCGGCAAGCAAGAGTATCAATGTCTTACTACAAGGACTTTCGCCTATACCTGTATTTGCAGACGATACTTTTGCACAATGTCGTAAAAATGCCGTTTGTAACTGTATTTGTAACTGACGCACTTCGCCATTTGCTGTCTGCAAGTTCTTCACATGCTGCACACGGAGTTGTACTTGCAACTGCTGTATCTTATCTTTCAGTCCTTTTAGCTCTCGATCAGTGCGTCGACTATCCATTTTGCTTTGTTTCATAGCATCGCGATGGAAGCCTTGTATACCTTCTGCATCGAGTTCTTGCTCTACAGCAGCTTCATCGTCTTTTTCATCTTTCTCGTTTTTTTCTGCTTCATCTTTCTCTTCTTGCTGTTGTTGCTGTTGCTGCAATACTGCTTCTTCTTCTTGTTGCTTACGGCGCATTGAGTTTAACTCTTCTTTATCTTCAGCACTATATGTATCATCTTCTTCCTCTGCAACAGCATTAGCTTCTGCTGCAGCAGCTGCAGTATCTGCACGATCTATAATACCCTCTGCCAACTTCAATACTTCACTCGCAGTACATGCAGCACTCACTGCTTGTTCTGCTACTACATTCATAGTAACAGCAGCATGTCGAAAAGAGGATGTAAGCATATCAACAAGAATGCTATCTTTTGATCGTGGAGGAATAGCTTTGGATTGATGACTATCTTGACTTCCACCAGTGTTAATATCGTAATCAATACCGCTGTCACCACTGTCACTACACTCACTACTACATTGGCTATCATAAGCATCACTACTTTCTGATAAATTATCAAAGACTGCATTAAAACCTTCATCATCAATAGATTCTATTGATGATTCAGATGATGTTTGAGATCCACTATCACTGACATCGAGATCAGATAGAGCAATACTGAATTCTGAATCATCATCATTACTGTCACTTTCACGTGTCTCTTGTGTATTACTATCGCTATTACTATCCAAAGAAAAGCCACGAGAGCGCATAAATGCATCTATGTCTTGTTCCTCTTTATCGCTATCATGATCAGAAGGACTATAAGTGTTATGGATACTGTGCATAATGTCGTCCTCGTAGGAGATATTGGGGTTCGAAGGATCTAAGTAAGTAACGCCACTGCTACCAACAGGACTATCTGTTTCAATACCAGCTAGTATAGCATCCACCTCTGCAATATCTTTGGCTAGTTCTTCATCACTATAATTGCTATTGAGACCACTAGCACCACTACGGAAAGCTCTCACTTCATCGTCATCAGAATCACTCACATCTATCACAGTGGTACGCGATAAGCCAATTTTAGTTGATATAAGACGTGCTTTTGCTTGCGCAATTATAGCATCAGCACGTTTAGAAATATCATCTTCTCCAAGTGATGAAATAGGTTCATTCATAGGGTATGACTTGTAAATATCTTCATCGCTCTCCGAGTCTGTGTCAAGCTTATAAGGTTGAAATGCCCATGATCGTGATGTTTCTGCCAGTCCCACTGGTGCAACTGGCGGTAGGCTATCATCTTCATTCCCATTCTCGTTATCGTTACCCAAGTTTTTATCAGGTGTACCCGAAAGTACAGTTTCAAAAGCAGCGGCTACAGCTTCTGCTGATGCAACTCCTGATTTGCTAGCGTTATCAAAGGTCTCGCGGAATTTTTCATATCTATTTATA
>JACKZZ010004107.1_pt1 | contig 13016 bp, 5 predicted proteins | sample 8027871 | NCBI WGS metagenome assembly JACKZZ01 (sample SAMN15724774, study PRJNA655200) | protist metagenome | isolation source: fluorescence activated cell sorting (FACS) single amplified genomes of... | place: USA: West Boothbay Harbor, Gulf of Maine | collected 2000-07-19
ATATCCCCAGTATCCAACTGCAGTGCACCCTCTTCGCCCACACCCACATAACCCCCCTCTCTTTTAGGGAAAAGCACAGCACTCACGGCACAGGGTGTCCAGGTCAAGCCACTACTAGTAGCAGTGGGGACAGGGCAGCAGTCGAAAGGAGAGGTGAGTATGCATATGGAGTTGGCCAGTACATGTGCGTTTAGCACGCCGTACGGCAGCACTTTGCTTCCTTTGCCAGCAGCACTACTAGCAGCACCATCGGCATCCACCTGTGCCTGCACCTGTTCCTGCTGTTCCCCTGCAAGTGCTCCAGCGACTGATGCCTTTGTAGTACGCTCTACACCACCACTCCCCACCAGCCCAGCAGTGGCCTCAGCATGCGGCTGCTCCGATGCAAACTTGTACTCGAAGAAACGTTCGTATAGTCCCCGCCTCTTATTGCACTTGGTGACCAATACAGGCAGCAAAGTGGCTCTGGCCTTTGCACTACCTCCTCCTCCTTTAGTCATAAAGACTCTAGCTCTGGAGCTTCAAATACACCAATTGACCCCAAAAGAAATCGAGGAGTAAATTTTACTGCCTTGTCGATGCAATGAGCTTCAATGCACTTGAGGAACCTCGATGGATTTGGATAGGGCAGGTGGTAACGACTCCCATTTGCTTCGCGCCCCAAGATTTAATTCATTCATGCTTTGATCCTTTGCAAAAAGGATTAGCCTTGACTTGGCCCCCTAGAGTCTATCACCTTGGTCTCGGATAGCCGCAACAGGGCCATAAAAAGCCTGAAGTGTGCAATATGAAGTCCTTGAGCCAAGAGGCGTGGCCCTGGGCTGTACAGCTGGCAGTGAGCATAGTGCGTGCTACCCTGTGGCTTATCTTCGCCTTTCTGAACCCACTCGGGATCTGGGGAGACACATACCCACACTACAACCCGTTCACTGCGGAGCTGATTCTGCCGCACTTATCGCATTTATTCAACAAGAGAATACTGCAAGGTGTTCTGGGTCCGTGTGGGCTGAGCATAGATGAACTGACCTGCCGCCTGCTGATCATAGGCTTGGGCGTGGAGAACGGGGGTTTGCGACTTGGAATCAAGCTGAGCGGGGTCACTCTGCGTGTGGGCGTTGGGAGCTCCACAGGTGCAGAAGGCGCAGAAGAGTTGCTTTCGACTGCGACTGCGACTGGTGAAGTACCTGCAGATGCCCCGCACGCTCCATGTAGTACTGCAGATCCAGATCCAGATGCGGGTACAGATGCAGATGCAGATGCAGATAAAGCAAAGAAAACAACACCGCCTGTATCAGCTACTACTACTAATGGAAGTGGCAGATCCGCCGAAGCGAAAGCAACTAGTGCAGCTGCTGCTTCTTCGTTAGATGCAGCCAAGCCATCCCTGGTACGGCGTCTGCACCAAGTAATCCAGCTGCTACACACACTGCATGTAGTGCATGTGTGCCTAGAGACTGACGTCATTGCATTACACGTGACTGCCGAAGGCACTAGCGTTACCACAGATTCTACCACTACATTCAATGCTGACTCGCAGCCGATAGACGAACAAGAGACAGACATTCCGCCGTTGTACTTGGCACTGTGTGGGCTGACAGTCCAGGGAACCTTCCTTACAGAGAGTGTCCCTGAGTTGCATGTCGGGTGGGAGACTCTCAGCTTGAGTGCATCGTGTGACTCTGGTCTGCCCACCCCCTACTCGCATATGTGCCCTGACTCGCTGCAGAGCTCACTGCCCTCCTCTGCCGCTCCTACTACTACTCTCACTTCTGATCCTTATGGTGTTGTCCGCGCACACGAACAGCTGTGCCGAACGATGAGCCCGCTGCTCTCTTTCACCAACGCGCGCTTCACATGCCAGGCTGCACTGAGTGAGGGTAGTGCTAGTGCTAGTGAGAGTGATGCAGAAAGTGCTTACCAAGCAGGCAGCCCACGGCAGACCAATAGCACTACTGCATACACCACCGGCACTACCAGCACGGCTTTTAGAGGTATGCGCTGTCAGTTGACGGCGAGCGCTGCACTGCAGCTGGTGCGTGTGTTCGTAGACTTCCCCACAGCTCACCCTAACCCTAACTCTAGGGCTAGCGCAGAAGAGTTGGAGAGTGAGAGTGCCCTAGGCTTAGGTCTATGGTACGACGTACTATGCAGGTTAGTGCTGGCAAATGATGATGCAGTGCCATATTCGGGCCCTGCCTCCTTTGAAAGGCTGGCATGTGCACTGAGTCGCATAGACAGTGCTTTTTCTAGTCCAGGCTCCGCGGACTCTGATGTCCACAGTGAAGACGTGTACTTCGAGAGCAGGGGCAACAGCAATAGCGGTAGTGAAGGTGATGGTGATAGCAGTAACTGCACTGGAGCTTCTACCGCAGACTGCTATGGTTGGGTGTTGGAGGCAGCCGTCGCCACGGCCAGTATTCTTCACCGTAGCCACGACAGAAGCAGCAGCAGTGGTGGAGAAGACATACACCGAAAGATGCCACTACCTGAAGACGGCCCTGATCAACCCTCGCATACATTCACGCACGAATTGCTTGTACTGAGACATGTAAGCCTCAGCAGCCACGGAAACAGGGGTCTTTCTATGTCTAGTCTGAAGGTGAAGGACGCACTGCAGAGCACTGCTTGTGCAAACCCGGACTTATCTGCGACTGATAGCAGCGCCCCCTCTGAAGCTAGTAGTAGTAGTACTAGTGGTTGGGATCTGAGCAGTGGTGTGTTCGTTACTAGTACCAAGGAGGGTTCGACTATTCCCACAAGTGGAAGTGAGAGAGATCGAGACACTGGCTCATCCAATGAACCCAACGAACAGCAGCTAGAGCTAGAGCAATATTTCGCCAATATTACACATACCTGCACATACGCATATCCTCATAATGTAAGTAATTACAGTGCCCACCTAGCTGCTGCTGATAATAGTAGTGCAGGGGATGGTGGCACTACTGTGCACTCTCGCACTACCGGTACCGGTACCAGTGGTGAAAGATGCCTGCGAGGGGTGGTGCTTCCGCTGAGACTGCAATTCGCAATCCAGGACCTTGCATATCTGTCTCATCTGGCAGTGAGTGCGCGCAGGCTGCTGGACATTACCTGTCGCTGGCATTTGCCTCTAAACCCTGTTGACTATTTGCCTGCGACTACTGGTGCATATACCGGTAGTGTAGATTCCACTGCTACTGCTACTGCAGCTGGGCAAGTGCATGACACGCAGCTTCCAATGACTGTCGACATCCTCGCGGGCGGCGTGTCTATTGTGCTGATACCCATGCTTGATTCAGAAGACGAAAAAGAAGAAGAAATAGAGGAGGAAGAAGAAGAAAATGGAGAGGCAGGTGCAACAGCAACAGTGGAAGTACTAAGAGTGGCTATCGACGGCTTTTCTGTGCGTGCACCTGTGAATTTCAAGCCTTCAACATCCATAGGAGGCAGCGATGCTGCCACCACAACCACTACTACTGCTGCTGCTGCTGCTACTGACGCTGAACCGGAAAATAAGTGGAATAGCACGAAGAGTAGTGGAAAGTTGCTTATTTCAGTAGATTCCCTCTCAGTCGGTAGAATATCAACGGCTGGTGCTACCGTTAGTGGAAGTGAGGAGGGGCAGGGGCAGGTGAAGGAAATCTTGTGCATTAGAAAGCTACTTGCCTCTATGGGGAGTTCTGGAGACACAACCTCGACTGCTGCTGCCAATGCTACTGCTACTACCAGTGTGCTTGATACGACCCATGTGCTCAGGCAGCTCAGGAGCCCAGGCATTGCGACTCCTGAGGACGTTGTTAGCCATGTCATTGGTTCTGCTTTCTGTGGATCCTCCAGTGGATTAGACGGCAGTGCTGGCAATGACCCCAGTGTAGAGTCTTGCTGCTACCAAAACTACACGGAGGTGATAGTGGAGGCAGTGGAAGTAGACATCACACCTGCTGACATGCGTCTCATCTCTAATCTCAAGCGCAGCAGTACCCTTTCTACCGCCAGTAATATACCTACCGCACCTGCGAGTATAAGTGCGAATAGTGATTTGCCTTGCCTTACCCAACCTCTGCAAATAATACCTGTCGCTCAGCATGGCAATGGGACACTGCATTTGAACAGATTGTCTGCAGAGGTGAGAAGTATACGTATAGAAATGCACTTTTTCGACGAGCAGGGAGAGGAGTTATTGAAGGCTGCAAAGCTGAAACTTCCACCACTTCCAAGAGAGTCTGTTAAGAATGAGTGGAATCCTTGGCCTCCGCAGAATACGTGCCGGCCCATCAAGCTGGTGCCAACATCTCTGGTTATATCCCCGCCCACCCTTAATATTGCATCAATCGCAGATGCTACACCTTTTGTATCGTTTGACAAGTATTCTGTGGGCAAAGGATTGTTATCATCAACTGAAGTGTGCGCAGCTCAGCATTTAGACTTCGTTTTGAATAGCTTAGATTTCACGCAGGCAGCAGATGAAGACACTTTGCCAAGATTTCATAGTTTGGAGCTATGTAAATTGAAGCCAAAAGCACAGTCACAACCAACACATGTACACAGTACTGGGGGAACTTCCAGAGCATGTATATTCTCATCGCGAGTCTATCCCAGCCCAGTATGGTGCATAGCACGTGCAGACAGTAAATCTACCACTACTGCAACCGGAACTGGAACTGGAACTTGCAATAACGCAACTGCTCTTGTGACTATGTGCACACACACTCTCTTGGACCTGGAATCAGCAGAAGCTGATTTAGACGCTTATAACTTGAGTTGTATAAATAAAGCTTTGCTTCACTTGAATTGGAAAGGAAAGGAAGAGGGAAATATAGGTCCAGAGTTAAGTCCAATGACCGAAAGTTCTAAAGCTAGCTGCATTCCAAACGATCCGACTTCCGTCTTCTATTTACGATTGAAGTCATTTAACGTAGGATTTACTTACGAGCTTAACCGTATAGGAATTGTGACGCTTAGTGCAGCTAATCTAGAGTATAGTAAAGTGACCTTTGGGAATAGTCTATCGCAGACGATAGTCTTTCTGAGAGCATTGAAAGCGATTGACCACACTGAGCCAAATGCCATACATAAAAATCTCATATACAGTACTGATAAAGAGCTTGGCTTTGTGAACACTATAGAAATACATGTGTCTCAGATACAAGGAGAGCTACCACTATGTGAGGTTAAAGCAAGGCACTTACGTGTGATGTGGCTGCAACGTGGCTGTATGACGGTCATAAACTTCTTCAAAGACTTCTTTGTGCACGATATGAAAGCTCATGCACCACCAGCTTTCCTACACCCCACGTTGAAGCCTGCAGTGGTACACGAGGAAACTGTACATAAAGGCAAGTTTAGGCTAGGTATAAAGCTCACGAACTCAGAACTGCACTTGCCCGCGAGTGCCACGGGAACAGATGCGCTTGTAGTGTTGTTGCACAATGTCGCGGCTCATACTACTGATAATAATATGAAAGAGAAAACCGCTGGCGTTCGATACTTAACTGGCCCCATGCTATCTACCGCGAAAATCTCTCTTTGCGAAATCGACAATGTTCGTAAATGCATCTCCAATTTGCGGACGTCCATCATGAGTGGTAGTAGCAGGAGTGGCAGTAGTAATAATAGTAATAGTCTGCCTTACACCCGTCGCTCGAAGCGTAGGCGCATCCAGTGGATGCTGCCAGTGCTATCTTCACATCTACGGGCACCAAAGTCAGTGTATGTCAAGGAAGCTGCAAGAGACAAAGAGTTCAACTTGCAAGCTGAATTGTATGATGCTTCCATCTGCAGTTGGTGTAATCATAATTTTTTAGGACAAAATATACACTTGTCTATTGAAGTGAATTTGCACCCATCATTTCTTCTAAGCGATGACTTGTACAACGAGGTGAAAGGAAGATGTGAAGGTGCGGACTTAACCAAGGCACAAACGGATATATTGCGCAATACGACTAGTGTGAGCATCAAGTCCAATCACGTTGTAGATTGGACGCTAACACAAGGTCAATATCAACTAATCGTTTGCATGATTCAACACAATTTTGCAGAAAGATCAAATTTCATTCCGGACACATTTCCTCCACCTCCTCCCGGCAAGGTACCTTTGAAGGACGGCTGGTATGGTGACTGTGCCCTTGACCACCGTATGCCTCTCATTAGCACCGTTCCTATCCTAATTGAGATGGGCAGTATTCGGTGCATGGAAAACCGGGCGGAGTACGTGTCCATGTCTGTGTCTATGTCTACGTCTATGTCTATGCATGTGTCTGTATCTGTATCTGTATCTGTATCTGTATCTGTATCTGTATCTGTATCTGTATCTATATCTGTATCTATGTCTATATCTGTATCTGTGTCTATATGTGTCTCTTTCTCATACGCATCACACTCACTCACTCACTCACTCACTCACTGTCTCTCTTCTCTACTGCACGACTACACTACTACTTTCGCATATATATATATATGTATATACTACTACTCTTACAGGCGGGACACCACATCTGCACCTTCATGTACACAGACGGAAGCAGTCAGGAAATGGTGTCCCCTGTGGGCGGAATGGTGCTGGAAATGAATTCCCACATTTTAGGGGAGTGTCCCACTTTGGTTCAGGTATGTGTGTGCTTATAAGCGTGTCTCTGTCTGTCTGATTTATGTGTGTTTCACTCTCACTCTCACTCACACTCACACTATCCCCATTCTTTTACCACCTGACACCACCACCACCACCTGCACCTGCACGAGTAGTCTGAGCCAGTAGGCAAAGGACATGTGGCTGTCATTCTTCCTGACGGGGACCTTATTCCAACACTGGAAGCGGACCATTTTGATGACCTCTCGGTCACTGTGCCTGTGCTCTTCAGTATGAAGAGAAAACAGGGCAACAGTAATAGTGATACTAATAATAATACTAATGCTCGTACTAAGAATAATAGCACTAGTGGTAGTAGTTGTAGTAGTGGGGACCAGGCTACAAAGAAGGACCTAGCGGGTCCGTGCTACTCTTTCCGCAAGGGCGCCTGCTTGCGCGGGGACCGGTGTCGCTGGGTACACACGCTGGAACATGATCATGATGCAGTGGCACTGGGAGGAGTTGGGGCAGAGGGTAGGGGAGGCAAGAGGATTAAGCTAGATAGATAGTAGCAGCGTATAGCGAGGATATATATATATATATACGTGTAGAGAGGGTTAGAGCTGGCGCAGCGGGTAGATTTTGCAGGTAAAATAAATTATATTTGTTTTGTTTAAGTAAGTACGGTGTCTACCACCTATATATATATATGTACAATACATGCAATACATGTCCCTCCTCGCTGTACTGCTTATGAGTCAGATAGATAGTCGACAACATCGTGATGATCCAGAAACGCTGCCAAGTGCAGTGGTGTCTTGCCATCCTCATCCCCCGCCTCCTTGTCCGCCCCCTGCTCACATAAATACTCCACCACAAAGAGATGGCCCCTGGATGCCGCACTGTGCAGTGGTGTCATGCCATGCTCACTCCTCGCCTCCTTGTCCGCCCCCTGCTCACATAGATACTGCACCACAGGGAGGCGGCCATAGCGTGCTGCTTCATGAAGTGGTGTCCTGTCACCATCATTCCTCACCTCCTTGTCAGCCCCCTGTCCACATAAATACTCCACCACAAAGAGGTGGCCATTGAGTGCTGCCTTGTGCAGTGGTGTCCAGCCATACCCATCCCTCGCCTCCTTGCCAGCCCCCTGCTCACATAAATACTGCACCACAGAGAGGTGGCCATAGAGTGCTGCTATGTGCAGTGGTGTCCTGTCACCATCATTCCTCGCCTCCTTGTCAGCCCCCTGCACACATAGATACTGCACCACAGGGAGGTGGCCAGAGAGTGCTGCTTCATGAAGTGGTGTGTAGCCATCCTCATCCCTCGCCTCCTTGCCAGCCCCCTGCTCACATAGATACTGCACCACAGAGAGGTGGCCACTGAGTGCTGCTTCATGAAGTGGTGTCTGGTCAGCAGCATCCCTCGTCTCCAGGTCAGCCCCATGCTCACATAGATACCGCACAATAGGGAGGTGGCCAGAGCATGATGCCCAGTGCAGTGTTGTCCAGTCATCATCACCCTCTCTCGCCTCGATGTCGGCCCCCTGCTCGCAAAGATACTGCACTACAGAGAGACTGCCCCAGAATGCTGCCCAATGCAGTGGTGTCCTGCCACCAGGGTCTTTCACCTCCAGATCCACGTGCGTCTTCTCCACCATGGCTCTCACAATATCAAGATCTCCATCTTTGCACACTTCCAGAAAGCTTTCGTTGTGGCTCAGTTGGGTGCGGGGATTTCTGTTCTGCCCCTCTTTCTCTCTTTCATCCTTTTCATCCTTTTCGCCCTTTTCGTCCTTTTGCCACATGCGCAACTCCCAACTGGGCACGTCGATCTTCCTTCTTCCAAAGAGCACTGCGCGTAGGGCCTCCTTCGTTCTGAACACACTGAACAGCGGCCCCGTGTGCTGTAGGGTGCACGCCAGAGTCGGCCAGTGGCTGCGACATCTAGGGTTGCTCACGTACACCTGGTGGAAGCGCCCAAAGTCCTGCTGCTCCAAGAAGCTGAAGACGAGATTGAACAAACCAGGAACGATGGTAGAAAAGAAATGCTCGCAAGAGATGAGCTGCATCTTCATAGTATGTTGGCTTCTCGTAATCGCTGTGAGTGGTTGTGGAATGGAAAAGGTTGTGAATGTGATGTGATGAATGAATGTAATACTAATGATTGAGACCAGTTTGCAGAAAAAAGCTGACACACTGGTAGAAAAGTGACAAACCCCGGACCTCTGGCTCTGCTACTGCAGCGTTTGTCGTGGCAGACCCATCCTCACCACCAGAGGCGCGGATAGTGCGTGCGTGGCATCAATATCAGCACAGTCCACTCGTCATTGCAACCTACGAGTGAGTTACACCAGGGGTAAATATGGCTAAGCCGCCTGCAACCGAACCACAAACCGAGGAGGATGCGACCCGGAACGAATCCACTGACGCTGCTATCGACACTACCAATAAACCCGTAAGTACTGATACTTCTAGGCTGATTTCACCTGAAGCAAGGGAAGATCACACAGCAGCTCCTAGCCCTACTCGAAAAGTCGACTCAAGTGCAGCTGGCAGTGCTATGGTTGTTCCAGAAACAGAAGCAGTGGAGATGATCGGCCTGATTGCCAACACTCGTAAAAATACCGAAGCTAACAGAGGAAATCCAGGCAACAGCACTACAATCAGAAAGAAAGATCGGAGGGGAGATTTGAGTCTGGACTACTGCATACATGCTCTAAGAAAACTTCTTGCAAAGCAGTCAATCTACGGCCTCCCTGGCACAGATGGAAGCTTCTGGAGCAACGTACGTGTGTGTGTGTGTGTCTTTCTGTCATGCACATTCACACTAACTCCCTTCTACCCTCTACTACTCCGAATGCAGGTACGAAGCCACACACTGAACGAACACATAGTCATTGCAACACTGAAAGCAAACCCCTTTTCCAGGTTCTCTCGTCTGGACCGGCTTATGATGCTTTTGACGTGTGTGTCCTTTACTCTTTACTGGACTACGTTTTTTGCATACAGATGCCCAAACTTCTGCAATAAAAACTATTCTAAAAACATGGAACATGCGAGCCAAGTCAGCCTTTACATGTGGCTGTACAAGATGCTGTTCAGATATGTACTTGAGCTGCCTTGTCTAATCGGGCAATCCTACGAGAAGACGGTTACTGCGGCACGTGCCGGCACAGAAAAAGCGGTACTCTCCAATGAGTCGTGGCTGGCCTGGATATTAGGGCATATGATATCACTGTCAATGTTTGCACAGGCCATTGCATGGCTAGGCGTAGGAATCAAAAAGGCCACTGAGATGAATGATGAAATAAAGTGGTACCTGGTGACCTTCGCCATCTCCCTTCTCATGTCGTTCCTCGTCACGCAATGGCTGGGTGACATGGCCTGGTCAGCCTTCCGCTTCTTCGGTCTCGACGAGGTACGTCCGTACGTCTGTCTCTATGTGTCTGTCTGTGTGTTTGTCTCTCTCTCTCTCTGAGTGTGTCTGTGTGTCTCTCTCTCACTCACACTAACCCCCTCTCTCTCACACACACACACAGGTCAAGCAAATGAAGGAGCATTTCGAGCAGTTCCTGGATGATGGCGAGGAGTTCATTAGTATTACGCAACTGGCTGTGAAAGCTAAGGCGCGATTTGTGAAGGAGCAGGGGTTGGATGCCTATACTGAAAAGTGCGTTTATATATATATATATATTTCTGTGTCTGTGTCTGTGTCTGTGTCTGCGTGTATGTCTGTATTTCTGCGTGTCCCTTACACACCGCCTCCCTCTCTCGCACACACACACTAACCCCTCTCCCTCCCACTGCCCCATGCAGATATCCTCACGTGGATCAAGCCTTTTGTCTCGATGGCGCAGTGTACGCGAACTACGACATCGAGTGTTTGTACTGTTGTAATAAGGAATAATGCTGATTTAAGTCATTGAGTAATAGAGTAATAATAATCGGTTAACCTAATTTACAAAACATACGCGTACTGTTGGCACTCGGAAGACATTCCGGGCACCAATGCTCATTAAGCATTAAACAGCGGCTACCAGCTAGGCATAATAGAGTAATTGAAAAGATCCAAAACCATGTGAATATAATTACAAGTAGCTTACAAATATGGCAATTATGGCAATAGTACACATACACTTACTTTAACCTCTTTATCGCATGAAAATCTCTGGAAACTTTTTCAAAGCACTGAATTGACCGCCGAACTTCGTGCGTTTGGATGTCTCTCTGTCTTTGTATTGCTTTTTAATCCTGGATGCCCGCTCTTCAAGTGTCAAATTGCGCAGCAAATTCATGTTGTTGGTGACAACGCTATCAAAGGTACGCTGCACTGGAGTTGCATACGACTCGTACGTAGCAGAAAGTGCGCTAGAGTCAAGACCGTCCTGCTTATGCATTTCAGCTTCACGAAGTCCTTCATAATCGCGTCGTTGCTGTCGGATCTCGAACGACACTGTGCGAGCATATTCCATAGATCTGCCCTCCCTTGCCGCTTCTTGAATCCTTGCAAAGCCAGCACGGTTGCGTTGGATGACCTTGAGACGTATAGACTCGGTCTTCCATTTGCACCTTTCCATTCGCACTTCACGTGCTTTCGCGTCAAGTACACGACGCTCAATGCGGCCAACGGCTGCACGTCGCATACCTTCATATGCACTTACTTCCAACGTTCCTATGTGATCTAATTCAATCTCCACATCCTCGAGTTCGCAATACAAGAGAGTGACTTCTTTGTTTATACCTAGAAGACGCGCCCTTATTAGCCGCTCTTCTTCGCCCACCATCTTCATTTGACGCGTTAATGTCTCGTATTCTGTACCAAAGGCATCGCCCCACCCGCTATCGAAGTCGTCTGGGGTCAGGTTACGCAGTTCCTTGTCAATGTGCGTGGTACGTAGTTGAGCTTGAATGACGAAATTGTCCAATTCCTTCATTCTGGCCTTGTATCTTTCTATCAGCGCTTGAGAGGCCTTAATATCGTTCAGGATTTCAATACGATCGTCTTTGATTTCTGACCGACTTGTCTCAAATTTGGGTAATTTTGCTTTGTAGAAACTTTGGCGATTGTCATCAAGAAGCAGCTGAAAACGCTTGGATTGAACATAGGTTACCCACGCGCGCATAATAATCTTTGCAGCATAAAGTACTTGGCCCTTGCGTATTTGTGACAAAGTAGGATATCTTTTATAATGCAGATAGCAACGTACCATTTTTTGTATTTGTGCCGCTTGATCAAAAATAAACTTTTCACGTGCCACACGCCATAGTCGCATCATTTCTCGTCGTGCTAGAATGAAGCGCCAGAAGTTGACGCATATCCTTGCACTGCGAATTTCTAAAAGCTTTTGTGCTACAAATTTCCGTGCAATCCATGCTCGTACTTGTGATTGTACTCTCAATACTGCCGGAATAAACTTGTATTTGTAAAAATACTCCACAGCAATATACTTAACGAGGACACGGTCACTACGTCCGCGTGCAATGCGCTGAATTTGTGTTGCACTATCGATTTCCAATTTAGCTTGAGCCATTTGTGCATTCCAAATCCGGCGAACAAAGGCCTTGCAGACACGTTGTAATCTAGCCAACATGTCGGCTTTGTACCTTTCTTTAGCAGCCCTGCGTCTGCCAAGCACACCTCGGTACCGCTTTTGAATTTTTTTGCTATTCGGAATATCAACTCTTGCCAGAAGTACTCCTTCTATGAAGGTCAGGTACCGAGCCCTGCCCCAATTACCACGAAGTATTCTCTGAACTTTGGTTATTTGTTCATCATAGAAAGATCTCCAGTCTAAGGGATACAGTTTCCTCATGGCTAATACTTTACGGTATCGATTTTTGACTAAAAACATACGTAGAACACTTTGAATCACCACTGCATTTCCGTAGAACTTTGCAATATTGTGCAAAAAACAGTTTCTCAAAAATCGCTTGATTTTAGGCAAAGCAAAACGTGTCAAACGATAAGAAAGAAAACGCCAAGCGGATATAATTCTCTTGGCTCGCAATGTGCGAAACAAGCGTTGAATTCGAATTGCTCCAACAGGTTGCAATTTTCTTAAAAGTGCAACAAAATTATTGGCAATTTGACCTCGAAAGAAACGTTGTATAGTTACTACAGCATATTTTCGCCACCATAGTACCTTAATTGCCTTGGCAAAGACGGCTGTGCGACGAATGCGCTGCAATCTAATCACAGCACGTTCCATTTTACGAGCTCCAATATACACTTCTTCCATCATATCAGCCTCTGTTTGCGTGCCAACGTCAGGATCTGCCTGTCCCACTTGCGCCAACATTTTGTCTCTTAGTTTCGACATGCCTGTAACAGGAACATTTTCATCCTTCTTTTTCTTCTTCTTGCCTTTGTTTTTCTTTTCTTCTTCTACGTAGTTTTTATTGCCTTCATTTTGGATCAACATTTTGTTCTCTTTATATTTCTTCATCAGCATTTCCTTGATAGTTTG
>JACKZZ010002932.1_pt1 | contig 13003 bp, 9 predicted proteins | sample 8027871 | NCBI WGS metagenome assembly JACKZZ01 (sample SAMN15724774, study PRJNA655200) | protist metagenome | isolation source: fluorescence activated cell sorting (FACS) single amplified genomes of... | place: USA: West Boothbay Harbor, Gulf of Maine | collected 2000-07-19
ACGTCCATGACTAACGTTGTCTTTCCAAGGATGGATGCGTACCGTTCTGCCATGACTGACCCGCTAATCCCCGCGCCCACCAAGCATACGTCGTAATGCTTGTCCGGGTCCACGGCTTTTGAAAATTGCAACCCACCGGCGTCGAAACCCAGGTATTCGCAAGTGTGTCGATGAGAACCAAAAATAACCGATCACAAAGATGGCCACTACGCTCACACGAAGAAGGTATAGTTGCAGCGGTGTCCCGGAGGACTTCGCCGCCCGCCGGTTGGAAGCCTCGCCGCGGCGGAGGCCGCCCGTCTCTGTGGCCGCACTCGCCCGCCGATACATTCTGGAGACGAGACAACCAAGAGCAAAACACACAAAACACAAACCACAAAACTCAAACCACAAACCACAAAACACAAAACACGAAACACAAAACACAAATCTCAAATAGAACGAATACGACTGCACCTTCACACCACTGACTCACCCAATCGCACATGGACTCAGACACAGACAAAACAGGATTTGAGTGTTAGTTAATTACACATTCATATCACTATGAAATTTAATTAAGTTACAATTCCACCACCACCAACAATTCTTCTTTTTTCATTTTGTTTGTTTTTTGTTTTTGTGTTTCCAATCGGTATTTTACATAAACACAGCATCTCTTAAAATATATTAACAAGTCTCTTCGTTATTAAAATGGAAGAAATATATTCCAACACAAAAGTTACAACAAACAATATATTTTGGTTAAAGTAAAATACATATACACAGCACTAAAAAAAGAACCAAATTTGTTTCAATGTACCAACAACAATTGTTCTTTTGCAATTGTTTTGTTTCTTTTTTTTGTTTTAGCAATCGGTATTTTATATGATCACAGCATATCTTAAAATAAATTAACATTTCTTTTCGGTATAAAAATGAAAGAAATTTATTTCAACACAAAACTACAACAAAAAATAACAAAATACCATTTTCTAAAAAAATAGAAGAGACGACCGTCGTTGTTTTTTTTTAAGTAAAAGGCTTTGATAGACACCTGTTCAATAAAGTGTTCGGTGTCCGTGGCGCGAAAAAAAATCCAACTCGATTTTCAAAGTATGAAAGTTTTCGGTCAGAAAATGACAAATGAAAGCAGAGGGGACGTATATTTTCATAAGTTTAGATCAGGCTATCGCTCCTGTCATGACGGCCTGGCCTTAACGAACGTTTATAAATTGTTTGCCCTCTAATGACTTGGAATTACGGTTCCTAGGGACAATTTCTTGTGAAATGGGCGATTTAGACCAAACGCCACCCGAACAAACACTTACGCATTCGTTGGTGTTGGTAAAATGAGCCTAACAGACATATTCTTAGCTATTTAAAAAGACATTTGGGCGATTAAAATAGTAAAAATTATCGTTTTTTCATAAAGATCTCATTGCCTCAAATAGTTAACACAAAGTTGTTTACCATTTTTCAATTCCGCGCCAAAGATACTTCCATCTTTGCTCTCGTCCCAACGTCTCCTTCGTCGCAATCATATTATAGTATACGAAACATAATACTTATTTCATACCTATATAAAGTATTCCCCAAAAAACGACACCTCGAGCTTTGGACTTCGGGTCAGGGTTAGGGTATATGTCTTTATACACCCCACGCCCCACGCCCCACGCACGTCGTTTTTACAATTATTTCAATTCATTTTAGTTGACTGACATCGACGGACATCGAAAGAAAAAAATGGAGGAAGCGGAGAAACTTCCGAAGCCGTAGACAAAGAAAGAAAAATAGGGCCCGTTTGCATTTAAAACCGAGCATACAGTTCGTCTGCATAGTAGTGTTCTTTTGCTTTTGGGGGTAGGTAGCGTAAAATGGCTTCTCTGGCGTCGCAGCCTACGAAGCGGACTTGCTTCTATGTGACTTTGAACGTGGAGAAGAATGCAAATGACGGTGAAATTAAGAAGGCATATTATGTGGCTGCAAGGAAGCACCATCCCGACAAAAACGGAAACACTCCAGAAGCAACTGCGTATTTTCAAGAAATTCAACACGCGTACACAGTCCTTTCCGACAGGAACGAGCGAGCGTGGTATGACTCTCACCGGGAGCAAATATTGAGAGGGGGAACTGGCACGGAGGTCGATGGGGAAAAGGGCGAAGGGGCCGTTGAGGAGTACGACCCGAGCCCATTTTTGTCCCCGTTCGTGTTCTCGGGATACGGGTCAGACCCAAAAAGTTTTTATTGCGTGTACAAGGTCGTTTTTGAACAAATAATGGAGCACGAGCGCATGGCCCACGAACGTGAGCGGTCCGACAAAGTTTTCGAACCGCTCCCTGAGTTCGGTGACTCGGATTCTAGCCCGGACGATGTTTTGTTATTTTACCAATGTTGGTCAGGGTTTAGTACAAAACTAACCTATTCGTGGCGGGACAGGTACAATGTCACGCAAGGAGAGTCTCGCCAGATTCGTCGGGCAATGGAGAAAGAAAATTCAAAAATTAGAGCCACCCACAGGAAAAAGTATAACTCAACTGTGCGGATGCTGGCAACATTTGTGAAGCGAAGGGATCGGCGTTTTGATGCGATTGTAGAACAGGAAAAGGCAGCAAAGGAAAAGGCCAAGGCACAAAGACTGAAAGCACAAGAAGAGGCAAGCATTAAGCACCAGGAGAAGGTGCGACTGTGGCGGGAAGAGCAGGAGCGTGCAGCCGCAGAGGAGGCAGCCAGAACGCAGGAGGAGGACGGGGCTAATTTATCGGGGCCACTTGAATTCCGACTAGATGACCAGGAAGACTTCGGCGTAGGGAACAAGAAGAAGAAGAAAAGGAAGGAAAAAAACCGGACTTCGGAAGTCGATGATGGTGATAAGAAGGCAGCTGGAGAGGAGGGAGCGGGGCAGACCGATGACAATGTTGCAGGCAACGGCCAATCTGGACCCGAAAGTGGACTTGCGACCACAATGGAGCAGGTGTCGGTGGACGATCTTGAAGAAGTCGTCGAAAAAAAGCCTGTTTCATTTGAATGCCGTCCTTGCAAGAAAAAATTTAAGTCTGAAGGACAGTTTTTGAGTCATGAAAAGTCAAAGAAGCACATTAAGACCATGAAGAAGTTGGGCTTTGCATAAAACTGATTACCAATATTTTAAATTTATTTGCATTTTAGTACATTTTGCTAAGTAAAATTAATGCAGTGAGCAACTCAGCATTGCCTCGACCCTAATAGTGCTATCCTCGGATGAAGACACAGGGAATCAGAGCGTTGCCAGCAGGACGAAATCTCAACGGGCATGCCAACGAACCTCTAAAAGTTTATGTTGTTGGTTTTTTTTGGATATTATTTTTTCGCTGTGGACGATTTTCGTCCACAACAACAATGAAAAATAGAATGGAAATAAGAGGTAATTTGAATATTTTTTCTAATTTTCGACGATTTTTTATTTCTTCCTATATTTAGTATACAACTAGTACCCTTGATGTGCGCGGCCTAAATTTACTATCCCGGCTATGAGTTACTAATGCACTAAAAAACATATGTAATTAACTTTTTTAGAAGAAAAATGTTTTAATTTCACGAGTGAACCACGGGTCTTTTGCCATTGACGCACATCCACATCCACTTACTGATTCGGAATACGCACGGAGTACATCTCAACATGATAGTCAAGACTAAGTGACAAGGGTGTATCTATATATAATTTTTTTTTTTGATTTACTAAAATTACCACAGTTGAGATCAGTTCGCAGTACATGAAGGAATGTGAACCTCTAATGGACAAATGCTGAGTGGATTCATTTTCGCGGTATACGAGGAAGCAGCTAAATTTTAATTACTTTAAATAACAGCCAATTTTTTGTTTTTGAATTTTACAACACCACCACCCATCAGATACACTGTACGAGCAGTTTCTCTCTCTCCATGACTTCGCGCATTTCCGACGAGCTCGTTCAGTCCTCATCTCTCGTCCCTTCAGCTAGTTTGTAGCCAGATTCGATGATGCTAAATAGCAGTCCGATAGTTAAGATAGCAACGACCAATCCTCCGCCGAGCTTTGATTTTTTCAACGACTTTCTCGTAGGTCCTATCAAAGACCCATCTCCATTACCTGGCCCATTTATCTCCATCGCCTCCGCGGCTTCTTGGCACTCTTTTGAGCTTTTAGGTGTTAAAGGAATAAATAGGATCGGAAGGAGAGTACTCAGGCTTGTGATTACAATCAACTCGAACAAACGGTCGAAATTTGTATTTGTAATCCCAAGGGAGTCTATCAGGGCCGCGCTGATGGCCCCGCCAACCGACAACGCAATGTTATTTACGCACACCATCAGAGCATAGAGCACACCCTCAATCCCTTTTGGGCACAGGGCAGCGCACATTATCAAGGTCGGCATTTGAAGAATGAATCCAATGACATCGTTGACGATTTCGTCACCAAAGGCAAAGACAGCATCTGGAATTCCCACCTTCACGTTAAGGCGTGCCACTAAAATCAACTGGGACGCAGAGAGTGCGCAGCCCGCGCACAATGTTATGAAAAACAGTTTGTGCCAGTTCACATCCGAGAGGTACTTCTTATAAACGTGCGCGCCAACCAATTGGGATGCCATCCCAACCGCCCCTAGATACGTTAACGTGCTTGCAGTGAACTCCAATGGACCGAGTAAGAAGTTTGCAAATGCATCCGACGCATTGGGGGTGCAGGCGAAGGCGTACAAGAAAAGCATTGGCGCCCATATGTTCTTAGTTTGCAATGCATCCCACAAAGCCCATAATTTTTCTTTTGACTGCGTCATTTGAGACCCACGAGTAATAACCCGTTCATCTTTGAGCAAGTATACGGACGGCAAAAGGGTTATCAACGGGATAAACCCAGTGATGAAAAAAATTGATTTTGGGTGAACGTGGCCATATTCCAACAGCCAGCCCGCCGACAACAAGCCAGACAGCCCACCGCCGAACCGCAACATCCAACATTGCGCCTGTATGCTTCCTTTGATTGCTTCGAACTTCACACGCTCAACAACCAGTGCATCTGCCATGACGTCACCGACGATCATACCCAAAACCCCGAGGAACAGTAGCATGCACATCCAGCCGATCGCGAGACTTTCCTGAGGCCATAAGCCGAGCAGGATCCACGCGGTCGCGCACACAAACGTGCCTATAAACATATAAGGTTTTCTGCGAAGGCCTCGGATAGGTTTCGTGTCGGACAGAAACCCAATAAATACTTTGAGATTCCAAGGCATGCCCATTACAACGGAAAATACTATAGCTTGCTGCCCCGGGCTAGCACCGAGATGGTCCCGAAGATATAGGCGTATTGCTAAGCGTGGGAATGTCATCAAAAAACCCAACGTGAAATAAAACACAGGAATGGCAATGCTGCTGGGCTTGAAAATATTAGCTTTTTGAGCGTTGGCCTTAGACAATAGTTCGTCCCCAACGGGATTTTGTCCATCACAATTCAATAGGGTCTCATTTTCTTGATTAAAGTCAACCTCCATAGGCTCGAAGGTGATGGTCTTTTCCGAAGCCCCCAGGAGCGGACCACCAGTGTCGAACATGGCATTGGTAGAGTCCGCGCCTTCCATAATACGTTGGTGGTCGAAGGTTTTAAATTTGAACTCTTACCGAAATTATTTTTCGCGCGTATTCTACTTGAAATTGAACGCAGAAATATCTCTTCACGTTCAAATTACGTGATGGAAACAGCTGCAAATTATTCATCATGAATTAGAAAGAAAAAACACTTTGAACCTCTTTTACATATACTTTTTTACTTGAACTAAAAACAACACACCATCACCACCGCCAAAAAAAAATGATGATGATACCTCCTCCTTCCTTTGGTGTAACTAGGTACCGGTACCACCGGTACCTGGTACCAATGTGATGAGAGATGATTATATATATACATGGTGGTGGTGGTGAATTATTACAGATTTATTTATTATTATGTATACTTCTTGATATGAAAGTTAGGTTCCGGTGAGTATACAAGTAAATAAATATTGTGACCCCAACCGTCGCAGCGGTACAAGTGGAGTGTTACAATTTTGCATTTCCAAAATTCAATTTTGCAAATTTGATGAGTCGCTCTTGTTCCAAGTGAGCAGTGTCGTTGAAAAACTCTAGCCTGGTGGTCCACGGCTCTTTATGGGCACCGCTCGAAGAAGGCCTGTCGGAGCGATACGAGTACGCCGGGGAGGGCAAGAAAAAGGACGTTACTGAAGTATTGAATATCATGTCTACCGCAAGAGAGTTTTTTTTCTCCCCCGAAAGACCCTTTTCTACTGCCGCACCCGTTAAACGATTCGATACGTTTGCAATCGTGCCGCCGTGCGTGAACCAAACAATGGTGACATCGTCTCCAGTCTCCCCGCTACCATTATATTGCAGCGTCTTTATCCAATTGAATAGATTCGTCATTCGAATATTTTCTGCTTTTGAACCTTCCCACCCTTTGTTGTACCATTGATGTCCCTCTTTTATGGGAAGGCAAAACCCCGAAACATTCTTTGTGAGCAGGGTCTTGTCGTTTGCATTGGGCTGCCTGCTCCAAGGAAACCGCTCCCGCAAGCCTCTCCCAGTCAGACCCATTGGCGTCCATTTTATTTGCTTCAGCATCCGGATGCCCTCTTTCCGTTTCCCTTGCTTGATAAGGTCGCCCACATTGTCAAGCGATTCTAAGTCTTTCGAGGTGGCAAGCCCCCCTTCCTCCATTATGGAGGGGAGAACAATACCTTGAAAATCGGGAACTCCATGTTGCCTAATGTAATTCATGAAGGGATCGGCAGTCTTGCAACACCGCAAGTAAGGAGAAACGTACGCAACCAGACGACCTTTGGAAGCCGCGCCAAGCAGCAAAGGCCCCCAGACCTTCCCCAATTTTTCTGCCTGAGAAGCCCCTTTCTCTGTTAAATCAGAGTCTACCCCACCATCAGCGCCAGGAGGCCCCCGCCTCATCGTCGCATTGAACTCCGACCGAGGAATTTGACCAGACAGTACTTGGTACATAACTTTTTCCATGTATGCATTTTGCTCGCTTTCCCCATGGCGCACCATAAGTAGACGAACCATGTTTTCTGCCTTACTCTATCCTCCCTTGTTTCGTTTAAAATTAACAAGTAACTTAAATCGACTCAAACATCATTTGGTTGTATCGTCTATTCGATCGTCTACAGTTCAGACTGTTATATTTGTGTACAGTCTTCTTAATGTCTGTCCGACTATTCCAGACAGAGGATGAGGGAGGGGGTGAGCTTGGGTGTTGAGTGTTGAGGGTTGATGAAGGGAGGAGCGAAGAAGAAGAAGAGCGAAGAAGGAGGAGAGAAGGAAGGAGGAAGGAGGAGCTTTTTTTATTAATTTGATGGACCTTTTTTTCTTCTTCTTCTTCTTCTTCTTATATAATAATAAATAAGTCTATAAGAATTTATAAAAAAAAAGAATCAATAATATGATGTGTTTATGTTATTGAAATAATATTTATTATACCGTGGATGATAGAAAAGAAGAAGGGAAAATAAAAGAAAGTGTTTGTATCTACCTATTTGTTATTATATTTGTATTAATTTAGTATACAAGAGAAGCAGAAAAACGGAAGAATTATTACTCATCACGAAAAGTTTTTACTACAAATGGAAAAGAGAATGGGGACAAATTACCTGATAGAGAGATGAATTAAGTAAAGGAGGAAGAAAAACAATCTACGACTTGTTATTAGTTTACAAAAGGACGCAAGACCTCCCCTTCCACTTGACTCTTTTTTTCGCCCGACTCTGACGTTCACACGGCAGGGTATTCCCTCCCGAGGAGGGAGAAAGCCGACGACAATCTTATTTACGCCCGTCGAGACATATCTTCAACGCTACCACAAACAACTACTATATATTGAACTAATTATGCTTACGCACCTACAATGATCTGATTGATTGGGATGTGGATTAGTTTAATGAAGAAACCAAGAAAACCCATGAGCAAAAAGCCGACACTGATCGCGATGGCAATTTTAGAAAACTCTTTCTTGTCTGGCTTGGTGCATTTGTTCATAAAACGGTAACTTTCCTTGAAGAACTCGTACAACGGGTCGATAACATTTTCGGTGATGGGATCAGACATGATTATTTATATGCGTTGAGACAAAGATATTGTATATGTTCTTTCAGTTTCTCTTGTATATATATTTAAGTTTCCTATATTTGATGCCTTAAACGTACTTTCTTCTTTCATTTGTCCATGAAATGTATCGAAGACTGACTGTGGATATTTCTGTAGTAAAAAATGAAGTGTTGTATTACAAAGAAGAAGAAGAAGAAAAAAGAAATATGAAGGATGAAACAGACGACGACGGACGAGAAGAAGGAAGGAAGAAATTGTAAAAGGTTTCCTTTACTGTGTAGCTATACAAATATATATAAAAAAAAAAGATTAGTTGAGGGGAGTGAGGGAGGGATATGGAGAAAAATTAACATAGGAAGATAATGGGATTTCGACTTAAACTGTACCTATTTATATTCTTTTTTCATACTATTCCTATCTATCTCTCTATTTATTTCTGTACAATTTGTCCTGTTGCTGAGAAATATTGATCAATCGATTCGACCCTTGTAGAAGAATATTTAATATAGACATAGCATTGATTTCACCTCATCGTTTTAGTCATTGTGTGGTTTAGGGTGATTTGGAATATAGTGATATAAATCTGTCCAAAGTAACATAACACAGCATCGGAAGTCATGAAAAGGAATTAAACTGATTTATTTTTTCTCTCCTCCACCTTCTCCTTCTAAAAGTACATTTAAGATGTATACTAAAGAAACGATACCTAGGTAAACAATAATTTCTGTTAATCTAATAATATACATTATTAATGTTGACACGAAGCGTAAAATTATACATTATTACTATATATTTACTATATATTTATTATTTAGACATTATATGTATTTATGTAATCCAAAGATTTCTCTTCTTTTTTACGGTTTCGTAAATCCTTCCTTATTTCTCTCTTCTATTTACCTGTAAAATGGCATGCAAAGGGGACGTAGTATATAATAAACACCTCACCGTTTGGAATAGGACAGGCATAAGTACAATTGTTACTAGAGTCCCAAATGTTGGTTGTCCCAGGTGATGTTGTGAACAATACGTTAAATTATGTAGTTGAATCGATTTTTGATAGAATACATACACAGTTTTATAAATATATTATAAACATATTAATAGGCAATTATAATAATTAAATACTAATGATTTTGTATTCTTTTCTGAGTTAGTTGGTTGTTGAGGCCATCCAACCATCTGAAACACTAAATAGTATAGAAAAGAAGGAGATCGATCTTGTTTCTTCTTTATTCAATGCTCTGCAATGTATTAAATTGGTGGCCATGAATAGCCATTCAATTAGCTCAAACTTTTCTTTTAGTAATATAGACATACCATTGTGTAATATAAGAATACAATAGAATAGTAATAATTCCATAATGCTGTATCCTGTTACCATTCATATAATACAAGGATACAGCACTACCTTTTCCAAACACGAAATCGCTTTCCTGCAGTGATAATTAAGGATCAAGTATAATTATAAATGAATGATATAAATTGAATAATCATATTCTATATATAGGTATTACCTTTTAGGAAGTTTTAAATATTGAATGCATAAATATATAATAACCCCTTAATTACCAAATAGATGTAATTCTATTTATGTATTAAAAAAAAAGAGGAATCCTGACGTTTAGTTTTAATACTATTCCTTTGGTAATACACTGTTATTTAATAATAGAGAAAAATAAAAAATTAAATAATAATAATAAATAATAATTAATAACCAGGCAGTTGTTATTACACACTCATGTCATTTGCTTTCCTCCAGTCCAATGGAAAGGGAGACTTTCATTGCTAGAGACTCAAACGTTATGAAACGTTTCAAGCTAGGAAAGGCAACATTAAATCAAGACAATCGTTGACGAAGTGCAATTTTTTATCTGTTGTTCATTTTTAGTATATACATTAAATAGTTTTTAACCATGCCAAAGGTCAAAGCTTATGAATTGAGAACCAAATCCAAGGGAGAACTCCTGAAACAACTTGAAGAGTTAAAAGCAGAGCTTGCCACCCTTCGTGTTGCCAAGGTTACTGGTGGAGCGGCATCCAAATTGTCCAAGATACAAGTTGTACGCAAGAACATCGCCAGAGTATTGACCGTTATCAGCCAAAACACTCGTGCCAGGACGCGCGCCTACCTGAAGAACAAGAAGTACATTGGAAGAGATCTTCGACCAAAGCTCACCCGTGCCAAGCGCCGCGCCTTGACCAGTGAACAAAAGAACTTGAAGACTTTGAAAGCCGCCAAGAAGGCCGCCAACTTCCCACAAAGAATCTACGCAGTAAAGTCCGCATAAGCGGGGTTATAGTTTAGCTTTTTGTCACAATATACCGAAACACACGCCGAGCGTATTGCGTTCTCAAGGGCTCAGGGCGTGAAGAGGTGCACCGACGACGTCGTGTAGGGGGAAGAAACGGGAGGGCACAACGCGATTTACTCGCGCATAGGCCCTGGGCTTCTTCCTTGGGCGAGCGTGCACCCTCTCGCGCCGATAAGTTTTAATATTTAAATTATACGTAAACGTGTGTTTTCTTTGATAATCGTTTGTACGAAAAGCTAATTCTTTCAAGGTGACACACATTTATACACATATCTCATCTGACGCACACAAGTCTATGCATCTGTCTATGTGGACCCCCAGTGCTGTATGGTGTGCGTTATTATTTTCCTACTATTCTTCCGTATTACCTATTACCTACAGTATTACCAGGAGTACAACTAACATGAACAAAAATTTATTACTGAAAGTAATTATTTTTTATTACCCCACTTTCTGACTCACTCAGCTCGTTTTGGTGAACTTGGTTGCGTCGCTAAAGTACCCTCCGGGTTTACCAACCGATGGCGGCGCACTCTCCTTCTGCACTTTCCCTGGCCATATCTTCCCGTTTGGCACCTTTGCCTTCTTGTCTCTATTCACCAAACGCATCCGCCCATTGTCGTTTTGCCCCAGCGTCCCCATCGACCGACCCATCGCGACATCGCCGTATTCGTCATTCGTACCCCCGAATTTAATCCGTTTCCTTTCTCGGTGGACATCGGTCAAGCCGTACTTCTCTTTCGCCTTGCGGTAGCGCTTTCCTCCACGCTTTCTAGCCTTCTGCTGCCCCGGTATGGGCAGCGGCTTGTGCATCTTTGCTTGGTGAGGTTTTTGGAACGAGATCAACTTGTTTTCACAGAACTCGCGAAACTTTTGTCCAGAACTACCGTCGCGAGACCCTCTCGCACAATCCACTCGGGTCGCGAGCATTATTTTGCCGGCCAGGATTCTTGCCATCTTCTTTTGACAATCTTTCGGGGCGTCTTTTACCAAGGGAGACAGCGCTATAACGCCAACATGCTGCAACTGAGCGGACTTGGAGAATCCACCAAGAACCTTTCGTTTTTTTCCAACGACCATAAGGTTGCACGACGGAATTCGTGACAGGGCAACCATGCCGCCCGTAAACGCTACCAAGTTTGCGGCGATTTCACTTCCTATGAGCGCAGAAATGTTCGGGCCCAGCTGTTCCATGTACAGCTGGATATATTGCAGGAGCAGTTGCCTTGCTTGAATGAGCCTGAGCCCTAACGCACAGCAAGATAGCACATGCTCCATCTCTAAGTAGCCCAGTGCGTGCTCGTGCGCACCGGTCAGTGCCACCGTCAGCGTCATCAGCTGAGCCGGCCCCAGCACACTTTCTATTGCGTTCTGGTCGGTTGCCACGCTCTTCGCATTTTCAACGCTGGTGTGGTGGCCCAAGAACATAACAACCTTCACCAAGTCTTGGGGTTCCGGGACTAAATTTACAATGTCTTTCACCCGCTTAGAGTACTGCATTACCACGTATTGGTAAGCCTGAGAAAAATACTCGTCTATTTTTTCCAAAAATTCGTTGGCCTCGGCAACGCTGTCGTACAAGGGACTACTTTCAATCGGGGTGTTTTCCTCGCTATCAATAATGGCGGACTTATCCGCACTTTCCAGCACTTTTTTGACAGACTCACTGTAGGACCGATAAAAAGGATTTTGCAAATACGATTCAATTCTTGATATTACCTCAGGGACATCGGCGGGAGTATCCGCCGACTCGCTCGTAGCCCCGGCGGCCGAGGCCTGCTCACTTTTCAAAAGAGTATCCTCCGCGTCACTATCATCAAAATCGTCGAGCAACTCATCAGCCAACGACGTCATACTGACAGGAATGACTTGTACAAGAACAGAGATAAACTCAAGCAGTGGCAAAATATGGGTTTTAGAAAGGCTACAAAACCAAAAAGTTTCCATGCAATTGTCATATACTTTTAGAATGTTATTACAGAAATATTGAGAGCAAAACGTAGAAACAGGTTTCTTTTAAATTTCGATTTCTTCATTTTCATTATTAATTTTATTATTACTACTACACCGCTACCAACTATGATCTAATTTTTTTAATATTATTATTACATTAGTATACAGCAGACAACCAGGATTAATAGCTATTATTCCTCCACCAAAAAAAAAAAAAGGGAGGAGGAGATTAAAATACGTACCGTAGTACAATGACAAAAATAAAATAAGAAACACCACTGCTGCTGCTGGCGAAGAAGGGAGGAGGTACCAAGGTAGGAGAAGAACAAAAAAATCTAAAAATATTTATTTAATAATATAATAAGAAAAAATGTTTGAAAAGAACAACAACACGCACAACTTTCTGATACACTAAACACAAATTACGACTCGAAAGTCTCTGTAAGCAAATGATTCATAAACTGTGAGGTTCACTCTTTCAACATTACCAAAAGGCAGTTATTGTTGTGACATTCCCAAAGATTTGACCAAATGCGTCACAATGACGTACTCTGTTCTCAATGGGTGGTCGGAATCATTTAGCCCAAGGGGTTTAAAATTTTCTGTAAGGGCCTTTGCCACCATTCCCAAT
>JACKZZ010001746.1_pt1 | contig 12992 bp, 9 predicted proteins | sample 8027871 | NCBI WGS metagenome assembly JACKZZ01 (sample SAMN15724774, study PRJNA655200) | protist metagenome | isolation source: fluorescence activated cell sorting (FACS) single amplified genomes of... | place: USA: West Boothbay Harbor, Gulf of Maine | collected 2000-07-19
TGTTTTTATACCTTTTTCTGCCCATATTGCACTAACATACCTGCCTAATAAAAAAGGTCTGTTAACGTCTTAAGGGGGTACCCAGTGCTTTTAAACGCCGAAAACCTTGGGCGTTTTACACTAAACTTCTTCCTAATAACGCGTCCCCCGAAACCACTTTCATTAACACCTTTAATCTAATAAACTTTTACTTTTTTTATTCTTTTAAAATTACAAATTATATTTATTTAATTATTAAAAACATATAATACATTTTTAATAAGAATATCTTTTCTATTTTAAAATTTTAATAAATTATTTCTTTATTTTAAGAGCACGACGCTGCGCATTTAAACTAACAAGGCTCCTAAGGACTCTGGGCCTTAAAAAGGCTGTATAATTTTAAGTATATATTTAAAATATTAAATTAATGCTTTTTATAATAAGCTATTAGATTTAATAAAATGTTGTTCTTTATATTTTTTTAATTAAATAGTTTGTCATATTAAAAGACTAAAAACTATATAGCAAATAATATAGTATTAAGGTCTTTAATATTAGTTTAAATATCTATTTTAAATCACCTTTTTTATATTTCTTATTTATCTTAGATTAAGCTATTAAACTTAATAAAACATTATTGGTTAAACGTTTTTTAGTTGAATAATTAGTCATATTAAGAGAATAAGAACTATAACTATTAGTACGATAATAATCATTTACTACTGGTTTAAATGGATAGTTATAATATAACCCAATAGATTTATCATTAGTACTTGTTATTTTAAAAAAAGTATTGTTTAATTTATTAAATAGATTTTCATTTTTAATCATTTCATCGATATAATAAAAAGTAGCTAACTCTGGACTTTGAATATTATTTACTAAAGAGATATTTAAAATGTCTTTAATAATAGTAATTATTTCAAATAGAGAATAAACTGTTGCTGGTGAGCGATTTTCAATCATTTTAATAGAATTTTGAGGTCTTTTTTCTAAATTAATAAAAATACCTTCTGTTTCTAAGTGACTTAAAACAGGCAAAATAAAATTACATAATGACGCAACTTGCGAACCATGAGTATGTAACCAAACAGGTGTTAGATTAGGTGTTTGAATAAATGATCTTAACTGTACACTATCTTCTAACCCACAACAATAAAGATAACCAGAAGTATTATTTAATGCTTTAGAGTTAATAGAATTAATATTTAATAACTCAATAGCTTCACTATTTGCTTTTTTATTTAAAATTAATGTAATACTATTTGAATTATATTTTGTTAAATGTTTAATTAAAGTATTTCTATTACAAGTAATACGTTGAAAAAAAGACTCACCAATTAAAAATATAGGCTGAAATTTACTAAAAATAGTTTTAGAAAAAAAAAGTGTTTTTGCTTCTAAAGTATTTAAAATTAATGATGCAGTAATATTAATAAATTTAACTGGAAAAGTAGGTTCCATTCGTTGTCCTAAACTTAAAGCATTAATTCTTTTACTTTTAGCTTTAATTCTTAACTTAATATTCATAACAGCACATTCTGTTCTAACATTAGTAGCTAAAAAAACAAAACAACTACCTTCAGAATTATCTAAACCAACAATTTTATTATTATGAGTAGAATAATAATTGTCTTTTTTAAAAAAACTTGAAGTATTATAAACTTTAAATTTATTAGGTTGAGCAGTTTCTAATTTTTTTAATAATCTTAAAGTATTTAAATCAGTATCACTATTAACTAAAAATGTTTGATTTAATTTACCTTCTTTAGAAGCTAATAAATTTTGAATAAGTGTTAAAGGTTGTACTAAAGTATTTACACTTTCAGAGTTTGAACTTTTAACCCAAGCAGAAGAAATTCTATAACGTTGTAAAGCATCAATGTAAAACCGTGCTTTATTTGAAATCCATTGGCCATTAATAACTGGATTATTTTTAGGTAATACACTAATTATATCTAATTCTTTTAAATTAATATAAATATTACTTCCTAAACCGTCAGTTAAATCCACAGTTTCTATTGATCGTAATTCCCAAGGACGTGCTTTAAAAGCATAGGGTTTTGCTGTTAAAGCTCCTACAGGACATAAATCAATAACATTACCAGAAACTTCAGAACTATCTTGAAAATGAGAAATAAAACCCCCAATTTCAGTAAATCGTCCTCTATTTAAGGTTCCAAGAAAAGTTTTACCGGTAATTTCCGCGGCAAAACGTACACATCTAGTACAGTGAATACATCGTGTCATTATTGTTTTAATACATGGATCAATAATTTTATTTTCTACACCTCGTTTAGTAAAAATATGTCTTGAAAAAATACCTCCGAATACTTTACTTTGATCCTGTAAATCACATTCTCCTGCTTGATCACAAATAGGACAGTCTAAAGGGTGATTAATTAAAAGTGATTCTAAAATATTTTCACGAGTTTTTAATACTTTAGTAGTATTTGAAAAAACTTGCATATTAGCCAAAATAGGTTGAGCACATGAGGCAACAAGTTTTAAAGCGGTGTCAACTTCAACTAAACAAATGCGGCAATTTCCAGCAATAGATAAAGCTTCGTGATAACAAAAGCGTGGAATTCTTAATCCTAAAAATGAAAGAGCTTCTAAAACTGAAATATCTTTTTTAATATAAAAGGCAATATTATTGACAAAAATTCGTACCATAAGTTAAAATAATAATTTATACTAATATAATAATTTCTAATAATCTATTAAAATAAATATTTAATTATATTTTGAATATATAAAAGAGCAAACCCAGCAAATATAATATAAATATATGGAACTTGTTTTCCAGTTTTTAAAAAATCAATTAAAAGACGAGTTACTTGTGCATACATTTTATTAATACTAGTAGCAGTTGATTGATAAGAAATAAACGAAACAGAAGAGTCACCTAATTTTTTAGATGAGGTTTCTGCAACTGTTGAAGTTCTTCTTAATCCTTCATAATATTCAATAGCTGGTATTAAAACAGTTAAAAAAGCCATATAAAAAATAGTAGCAATTAACCCTAAATTAATATATGGATCTTCAACAGGTTTTTGACCTAACCACCCTAATAATACAAAGTCTCCTGCTAAAAACCAAAAAGCATATTTATAAATAAAACGAAAAAAACCACTTCTTATAGTAGAATTTGAAATAAATGGTAATAAAATTAATAAAGCAATAGAACCACCCATAGCTACTACACCACCTAATTTATCTGGAATAGAACGTAAAATAGCATAAAAAGGTAAAAAATACCATTCTGGAACAATATGTGCTGGAGTTACCATTGGATTTGCAGGAATATAATTATCCGGGTGTCCTAAAGTACCAGAGTAATAAATTACGAAAAAAAATAAAAAAAAGATTAAATAAAAAAATGCAAGCATATCTTTTACATAAAAATAAGGATAAAAAGTAATATTGTTAACATATTTACCAGTTCCTAATGGGTTATTTGACCCAACTTTATGTAATAAACTTAAATGAATAATAGTTACTCCAGTAATTGCAAAAGGCATTAAATAATGTAAACTAAAAAATCTATTTAAAGTAGCATTATCAACTGAAAAACCTCCCCATAACCATTCAACAATCGAAGCACCTACACCAGGAATTGCAGAAAATAAATTTGTAATAACGGTAGCACCCCAAAAACTCATTTGACCCCAAGGTAATACATAACCCATAAATGCAGTTGCCATCATTAAAAAAAAGATAGCAATTCCACTACACCAAAGACCTTCTCTTGGATACATATATGACCCATAATATAAACCACGAAAAATATGACAGTAAACTACAATAAAAAAGAAAGAAGCCCCATTTGCATGTATATAACGTAATAACCAACCGTAGTTTACATCACGCATAATATGTTCAACGCTTAAGAAAGCATGATTTAGTTCTGGAATATAATGCATTGCTAAAAAAATTCCTGTTAATAATTGAATACATAAACAAATACCAGCAGAAGAACCAAAACTCCAAAAATAGTTTAAATTACTTGGAGTAGGATAGCTTACAATATGAGAATCTAAAAAAGATGTAAGATAATTAGCATTCCAACGTGAAATTTTAGAATAAGTTATATTTTTTTCGTATTTCATATTTTAAATATTAAAATTTAGTTACATATTCTACAGCAGATTCAGATAAAACTAACATAAATATAAGAGTTAATATAAAAGCAATTTTATTTACTAATACACTAAAAAAAACAACAAATAGAATAATTGCAAAAATTCCTAAAATAAAAAAGTTAATATAATGATAAATATACCCACTTTGAATATCTTTAAATAACATAGTTCCATTATATAAAATATTTGTAACCGATGTTGGACCAAAAACTTCAATAAATCCACGGTCTAACTTTTTATAAGCAAAAAAATAACTAAACATTAATAATTTTTGTCCAATTAATTCATTGTATAAACGATCAAAATACCATTTTTTAATTAAAAAATTATATATAATTTTAAAATTAGTTGTAGTTTTTAAAATATAAAAAAATTTATTAAAAACACTACAACATAAAATTGCTATTAAAATACCTAAAAATACAAAAAGTAAAGGTAATCCTTTATAAAATTCAATAAATTCAATATCATATAAAAAATAATTTTGAGGAATTATAAAGATTACATTATTCCAATAATCAGTACCAAACCCTGTAAAAAAGTCGGCTGACATATATCCACTAAAAATACTAAAAAGAGCTAATACAAATAATGGTACAAATAAACCAAAATGTCCTTCATGTATATTTAATAATACAACACGATAAGTTTTAGTTTTAGTTAAAAAAACTAAAAGTAATAATCTAATAGAATAAAAAGCAGTACACATCGCTCCAAAAAGACCTAGCCAAAAAATAAAAATACCAGCATTATTATAATGTGCATATGCATTTTCTAAAATAATATCTTTAGAGTAAAATCCAGATAAAAATGGAAAACCTATTAAAGCTAAAGAACCAATTAAGAAAACTGCATAGGCAAAAGGTAATAAATTTTTAAAGCCACCCATTTTTCGAATATCTTGTTCATCAGCAATCGCATGAATAATTGAACCAGCCCCTAAAAATAATAAAGCTTTAAAAAAAGCATGATTAGATAAATGAAAAAAACCTACTTGGTAATTTGATAAACCACATGCAAAAACCATATAACCTAACTGACTACAAGTAGAATAGGCAATAATTCTTTTAATATCATTTTGAAATAATCCAGTTGTAGCAGCAAAAACAGCAGTAATAGCTCCAACAATTGAAATAAAAAATAAAATATTTGGTGCATGTTCAAATAAGAAAGACCCTCTTATTAATAAAAAAACACCGGCTGTTACCATAGTTGCAGCATGAATTAATGCTGAAACTGGAGTAGGACCTTCCATTGCATCTGGTAACCAAGTATGTAAACCTAATTGAGCAGATTTACCAACTGCACCTATAAATAAACTAAAACAAATTAAATCAATACAATTTATTTGTAAAAATTCAGTAATAAGTAAATTTTGACCCGCTAAAAGACCTGCAGCACTAAAAACAATATCATAATCTAAGGTATTAAAAATATAATAAATAATAAACATAGCAAATAACAGAAAAAAATCTCCTACTCTATTAAAAAGTACGGCTTTGATTGCTGCTTTATTTGCTTGAATTCTTGTATACCAAAAATTAATCAATAAAAAAGAACATAATCCTACACCTTCCCAACCAATGAACATAATTAAAAAATTATTTGCTGTTACTAAAAATAACATAAATAATGTAAATAATGTTAAATATGACATAAATCTAGGTAAATGTGGATCTGAACCCATATAATCTGATGAGTAAACATGTACAAAAAAGGAAACAAAAGTTACTACAATTAACATAGAACTTGTTACATTGTCAAAACAAAAGTTCCAAAAAATAGTAGTATTGTCTAAAACAATCCAATCTCCTAAAATTAATTTATAAGTTTTATTTAAAAAAAAAGTATTTAAAAAAACCATTTCGGAAAATAAAGTAGCAAGATAAACAGACCATATTGTAATAATACAGCAACCCTTACCACCAAGTCTATGACCAAATAACGCACAAGTAATAAATCCAAGAAATAAAATAGCTAATAAACTTAATAACATTTTAAGATATTTTTAAAACAATTAATTCAATAAATTATTTTAGGTTTTTTATTTAATAAAAAGCCTTCTTTTTAGATTTTATAAACAATATAATTTTAAATATTCCAAAGATAAAAAAAACTTCTAAATTCATCTGAAGAGATCATTTTAGTGTCAAATTTTTTAAATACAATATTTAATTTTAATTTTAATTTTTGTAATTCTATTCTACTAAATAATGTATTTAAAATATCTTTATATTCTGACATACGTGTTGTTTGAATTTCAAAACGTAAGTTTAAAATATCTGTCTTATTTTTAGAATTAGTTAAATTTTTGTTTAATTTTGTTAAATTTTTAATCCCCTTATTGTAACGGTCATTTTCATTAAATAACTCTGATAATAATTGATACTGTTCCATACCATTATTATATGTAGACATATAAGCATAGTGAAAACTATTTTTAGTACCAGATACCAGTTCCTTATTTTTAAAACCATTACAATTAATATAAGGCATTTTAAAATTCATAAAATAAAAAGCTAAAAAACATTTTAATAGCAGTCTATTTTGATAATCATCTTCAGTGGTTTCAATATTCGGTAACATATTTGTTGGTAATTCAACAATAATTTTGTCTACTGAAGGAGTTTCTGTTATAGATTTTAAAAAATATTTGTAATTTAAATCACAATTATTTAAATATTTCACATAATTTAATGAATTATATTTTGAAAAAAGCATAACTATTTAAATAAAACTTTGTACAACAATATTTAAACTTATTAATTTAAGAAATTTAAATAAAATATTTGGGTAAATACCCATAATAACTGTAAAAATAGCCAATGGTATTAATACTAAAAATTCATTAAAAGTTAAGTCTAAAAATTTTTTCATTCCTACTAATTTTAAATTACCAAAACTTATTCTATTATATAACCATAATGAATAACTTCCACATAAAATTACTCCTAAAGAACTTAAAAAACATAAAAAGGCACTACTTTCAAAAATACCATTTAATAGTAAAAATTCACCAATAAAACTACTTGAAAGAGGCATAGCAATATTTGCAAAAGTAAAAAAAAAGAAAAAGAATACATATAATGGCATCATATGAACTATACCACTATAATAATGTAATAATCTTGAATGATATCTGTTGTATAAAATACCAATTAAAAAGAATAAAGCCGCAGATACAAATCCATGACTTAAACTTTGTAATAAAGCTCCTGAAATACCAATATAAGTAAAACTACATAATCCTAAAAGTACTAAGTTCATATGAGCTACAGATGAATAGGCAATAATTCTTTTTAAATCTGTTTGACGTATAGCTACAAATGAACCATAAATTGCACCAAGAATACTTAATAATGCAATTAATGGTAAGAAGTAAAATGAAGCATCTACACAAAAAACTAAACTAAAACGAATAAAACCATATACACCTAACTTTAATAAGATACCTGCTAAAATTACTGAACCTACAGTTGGAGCTTCCACATGAGCTTCTGGTAACCAAATATGAAATGGAAATAACGGTATTTTAAAAGCAAAAGATAAAAAAAAGGCAATCCATAAATAGATTTGTTCTTGAAAACTTAAAGTTACTAATTCTAAATATTCAAAACCAGTCACACCTATAATAAAATATAAGTATAAAATACCTAATAAAAAAAATAATGAACCAAATAAAGTATAAAACATTAATAAATAAGCGGCTCTTATTTTTCGTTCCCTAGACCCAAACAAACCAACTAATAAAAACATCGGTATTAAAATAGCTTCAAAGAAGATATAAAAAAATAATAAGTCTAAAGTTAAAAAAGAAGCCACAAGACAAATTAATAGCATCACTAAAATACCATCATAATTTTCTACTTTATAAATAGGCCAAACAAAAATAAAACATACAAAAATTAGTAAACAACTTAAAAAAATAAATAATAATGAAATTCCATCTACTCCAATAGAATAAGATAAATTTAAAAAATTACTATCTATTTTATATATCATAATATATTGGTATGAATAATTATTTATTCTAAATAAATGTAACATACCCAATATAACTAACATAAAAGTACTAAAACGAAAGAAACTAACACAATCTAAATAACGTTGACGAAAATTAAAGATAGAACAAACTACTTCAAAAATAATTAAAAAAAGAAAAGAGTAGGTTAATAACATAAATATACTTAGTATTTAATAAAAAGAAATTTTATTAATTTTATCGGTCTACTTCTCCAAATACAATATCCTGAGTACCAATAATTGTAACAACATCAGCAATCATATGACCACGTGACATATCTTCTAATGCTTGAAGATGACCAAATCCTGGAGCTTTAATTTTACATCTATAAGGCATTTCTGTATTATTAGATAATAAATAAACACCAAATTCCCCTTTTGGAGCTTCTGTAGCAGTGTATGTTTCACCAGTAGGGATTCTTAAATTTTCAGTAAAATATTTAAAATGATGAATTACTCCTTCCATTGAAGTTTTAGCTTCTAAACGAGATGGAGCTAAATTCTTATGATAGTATTTTACTGGTCCTGTTTGTAAAAGATTAATAGTTTGTTGTATAATTCGAACTGATTCACGCATTTCTTCAACTCGAATAATATAACGGTCATAACAATCTCCATTAGTTCCTACTGGAATATTAAAATCTAATTCTGAATAAATTTCATAAGGTTGAGTTTTACGTAAATCCCAAGGAATACCAGAACCACGTAACATTACTCCACTAAATCCCCATTCAATAGCTTTTTTATAATCCACAATACCAATATCTACTAAACGCTCTTTCCAAATTCGATTTGTAGTTAACAGCTCTTCCATTTCATTCAAACGTGTAACAAATTTTGTAATAAAAAAGTAAACATCATCTAGCATTTTTAATGGAATATCAGCATTAACACCACCAGGTCTTATATATGCTGCATGCATACGTGCACCTGAAACTCGCTCATAAAATTCCATTAATTTTTCACGCTCTTCAAATGCCCACATAAATGGAGTCATTGCTCCTACATCCATAGCATGACAACCTACTGCAAGTAAATGATTTAAAATTCTTGTTATTTCTAAAAATAGTACACGAATTACTTGTGCACGTTTTGGTATTTTAGAATTAAACAATCTTTCAATAGCTAAAGAAAAAGTATGTTCCTGTGCCATCATTGAAACATAATCTAAACGATCAAAATAAGGTAAAGCTTGTAAATAAGTTTTATGTTCAATTAACTTTTCAGTTCCTCTATGTAATAACCCAATATGAGGATCTGCCTTTTTTACAATCTCACCATTCAACTCCAAAACTAATCGTAAAACACCATGAGCTGCTGGGTGTTGCGGCCCAAAGTTTACTGTAAAATTTTTTAATTCATTACTTAATTCTCTTTTTTTTAACATACTTGAAAATTAATTTTAATTATTTTTTAAATTATTTATTTTTAATTTTAAATAAATATAAATTACCACGGTGTATCAAAAGAAAATACTCTGTACTCTTGGCTTAATTCAATCGATTCAATAAGAATACGTTTTTGAATACTATCATAGAAAACTTCTACATAACCATATACAGGAAAATCTTTTCTCATTGGATGACCCTCAAAACCATAATCTGTTAAAATACGACGTAAATCAGGATGATTCGAAAAAAAAATTCCATACAAATCCCAAACTTCACGTTCCCACCAATTCGCATTTCTAAAAATCTCAACAATTGAAGGTACTGAATCTAATTCAGTTAAGAATACTTTTACACGAACACGTGTATTATATACTAAACTTAATAATTCATAAGTAACATTAAATCGATATGTATTATTATAATAATCTACTCCAGAAATAGCTGTTAATAAAGAAAATTGATATAACATACCTTTTTTTAAAGTTATTAAGGTAGTTAATAAATTTTTTACTCTAACTAATAAAGATATTTCCGAATTAAATTTTTGAAATAATATTATTGGTAAAATCTTATTTAAAGTTAATACTGATTTTATATTCATATTTTAATATATATTTTTTAATAAAAAGTTATATTTAATATACTTTTTTAATTTTGTTTATTAACTATAGGATAAATATAGTAAAATATTGACACAATAAATATAGAAATGAAGGATTAAAAAATAAAGCAATAAGTAAAAAAATACCTACACAACTAATCAAATAATCAACTTCATCTAAATACATTTTTGAATGAATAATATGTGAACTACTATAATCAGTTTTTGTAAATTTTGTTTTAACCTCCATAAAAAGTAATGTGATAATATTAATGTAATACCAAATAATGATACATGATAGAACAACTAAAAAAATATTTAAAAACCACTGATTAGTTTCAGTTAAAGCAATAAATACAAAAACTTTAGGTAAAAAGCCACTAAAAGGTGGTATACCTGCTAATGAAGCAAAAATAGCTAATAACCCAAAAGACCAAAATTTATTGTATTTTACATAATGAGATAAATTTGATAAATAAAAAGAAGTTTTTTCTTTTAAATATAATTTTGCAGTGGTTGTACGAAAACAATTAAATAAGGAAACAAAACTCCATAGAGCTATAGATGCAATTAAATAAATAACTACAAAAAAATAAACTCCAGCATATGTATCATAATTAATCATAGATAATAAAATCATAGTATAACCTAACTGACTAATCGAACTAAATGCAATAAAACGTTTTAATCTTTTTTGACGATTTGCAAAAAAAATACCAAATATAATTGAAAGTAAACCTAAAAATAAAAATAAAAAAGAAAAGTCAATAAAAATATAATACGCAACAGCCATCCAACGCATTAATATAGTTAATAACACTAGTTTAGGTACAGTTGATAAAATAATGGTTGAACTAATAGGAGCTCCTTCATAAACATCTGGACCCCAAAAATGAAATGGTGCGATTGTTAATTTAAAAAATAACATACTAGTAATTAATAGTACACTAATAACTACCATAACATGTAAAGAGTAGTTTGTTAATGGTACTGCTAATAACAACTCTAAACTATAATAGTTTAAAGATCCAAAAAGACCATATAAAATCGAACAACCTAATAAAAAAAGACCTGAAAATACTGATCCAGAAATAAAATATTTTAAACCAGCTTCTGTTGAGAATGCTGATAACCTTTTAAAGTTAGCTAAAATATAAAAAATTAATGACTGCATTTCAATTAATAAATAAACTAATAGTAAATCATTTACATTTATTATTAGTAAAAAAACTAAAATAGCTAATAAATATAAATTAAAAAACTCATAGAAATTTAAATTATCATTAACATAATGACGCCAACATGGGATAAGAATAAACAAAGTTAAAATTAATACTAAGATTTTTAATGCCATTAAACCGCTATTATTTACAATTAAATGGTTTGAAAACCCCCCCTCAATTTCAACTTTATAAGCAAGTAAAAGACAACAGCTTATAATAAAGAAGCACTGAGATATTTGTTCTTTATCTATTAATGGAAAATTAGTTGTATTTTGTTTAATTAAAAATACATTAAAAACTAAATGTCCTAAAATACAAAAAGACAAAAAAATCTCTGGAAGAAAAGATTTTAAAATTATAATATCCATATCTAGTGTTATTTAATAATTTTTTATACCTTTTACGAGATTTGAACTCGCGTTATTGCCTTGAAAAAGCAATGTCCTAACCGATTAGACGAAAAAGGCTTAATGATTATAAATATAACCCATTAGTTAAAACAACTAATAAATAAAATTAACGTGTTTAGCAAACCTAAGAGTACTCAACTACTAAAGATTTCCTATTATATAACACTAGAATAAAGATATGCTAATAATTAAAAAACAAAAAAATACACCTGGGACACGCCATTCAATTCAATTATCTAAATTTTTATTATTTAAAAATAATAAACTAATAAAAACTTTAGTAAAACCACATAAAAAAAACAATGGAAGAAGCTCTTCAACCGGACATATAACGGTTTGGCATAAAGGAGGAGGATGTAAAAATTTATATAGAAAAATTAATTTTTCTAATAAAGAAACTTTTAGTATTGTTTTAGGAGTAATGTATGATAGTTATAGAAACAATATTATCTCATTAAATTTTGATCTAATAAATAAAACATTCTTTAACTCAAACTCAATTTTTAACACTTATACTGGATCTTTATTAACATGCCAACAAAAAATTAATGATTTTTATTTAGGATATAGATCAAAAGTTGCAAATTTACCTGTAGGATCTGTTATAAGTAATATTTCTAAAGTATCACAACATACATCATTAGTACGCTCAGCAGGAACATTTGCACAATTAATCCAAAAAAAAGATAAATTTTGTAAAATACGCTTGCCTTCAAATAAAATAATAATTTTACCTATTAATTCTTTTGCTACTATTGGAATAAATGCTAATTTACAAGCTAATAGAGTTGTAATTGGAAAAGCAGGTAAAAATAGACTTAAAAATATTCGACCAACTGTAAGAGGAATTGCTATGAACCCTGTTGATCACCCTCATGGAGGTAGATCAAATGGTGGAGGGCACCCAGTAACACCATGGGGAATTCAAACTCGAGGTAAAAAAACCAGAAAAAAAACAAAATAAATTATGTCACGATCAAAATGGAAAAGTAATTTTTTAGCTAATAATTTAATTAAAAAAGAAACATCATTAATTAATATTACCCAACGAAACTCAATAATACCATCTACTTATTTAAACAAATTTGTTTCAATTCACACCGGAAAAGAATTTAAAAAGATTTTTATTTCAAAAGAAAAAATAGGTTTAAAATTTGGTATGTTTGCTTATACTAGAAAAGGCAAAATTAAAAATAAAATTACACGTAAAAAAAAAT
>JACKZZ010012433.1_pt1 | contig 12992 bp, 3 predicted proteins | sample 8027871 | NCBI WGS metagenome assembly JACKZZ01 (sample SAMN15724774, study PRJNA655200) | protist metagenome | isolation source: fluorescence activated cell sorting (FACS) single amplified genomes of... | place: USA: West Boothbay Harbor, Gulf of Maine | collected 2000-07-19
AATTGCTCCAGGACGACCCGAAAAGGGGGGAGCGGATTACTGGAGTGATTGATCACCATTGTTTGGCGGAGTCCCTTACGACCACTAAGCCTTTGTATATGGACCTCCGGCCGTGGGGATCGATGAGCACAATCGTCACCGTCCTCTTTCTCCAACATAAACGGTTTCTGCCGCCCAATTTAGCCAGATTGATGTTGATGGCTATTCTCTCAGACACTTTGAACCTCCAATCCGTGACAACAACTGCGGCGGACCGCCAAGCCGTCGTCCTTCTCTCCAATTACTCGGGAGTCCACGACCCGGACGACCTGGCTCGCAGGCAGTTTCAGGCCAAAACCAGTTTTATCGTGAGTTTAGGGGCTTATGAGATGGTCCGAGGGGATCAAAAGGACTTCTCGGTGGAGTCCACGTTATCGGATGCGAACAAGGTCGTTGTTCCGCAAAAGAAGAACGGGGAAGGTTTCGGGGGGGAGGCTGAGAACGCGGCGGGCAACGGGGCGTGGAAGTGGAAGTGTGGGATTGCCGTTCTAGAAGTAACGGATGTAGCCGCCGTTTTAGAAGCTAGTTTTGGAATTATGATGGAACTAAGAGTTCTGAAGAAAGAGAAGGGGCTGCCGCCGGGAACCAAGTACGACAAGGGGTCCAACGCGGTTCAGAAGTTGCGGGACCGGACGAAGGAGCTAGACTTCGCTTTACTTTTCGTGGTCGACGTCGTGGCTCAGAACTCCGTTCTACTGATCTCTGGGGGGAGAGAATTAGCCCTAGCTAAAGCGGCTTTTGGAGCCATCCCTGGGGTGGAGTTTAAACGGGCTTTACCGGCCGACAAAATGGACAACGCCCCCGGAAAGACGATTAAGGTGGAGGAAACTCTGATGGTGTTGCCGATCGGGTGGGTGTCGCGCAAAGCTCAGTTCGCGCCCACCATCTTGAGCACGCTGGCGGAGTTCACGTGCCACAAGGCCCCCACAAGCTCGCTCACAGCAGAACAGCTCGCGGAAGAGAGCAAGGACGACATCTCGGAACTGCTCTTCAATAAGACCATTTCCGACGGGTTCTCGGTCGAGAACTCGGTCAAGGTGGTCAGGTGCTCGCCGGAAATGAGGGCTCTGAACAACTCAGACCTATCGGGGATTATGGAGGAAATGCCGCTGAACGTGGCGAAGCCGGCGGAGTAAGGTTAAAGGCAGGATTGGTTACCGAAAGAATCCGGTTGTTGGGAAGTCCAGAATCAGTAAGGAATTGTGAGGAAATCTATGTTGCGGAGGCAACTACTGAGGGCGGAATCGGATTCGACTACCTATTTATTTTGATCATCGTATTGAGGAGTGCTTTAAGTCTCCCAAACATATTTCCGCACTAGAATCATCGAGTGTCGCTCACCTTGAGCCCGTTCAGTCACGACTTTGAGTCTATTGTTACGTACTTCATCTGTTAATAGCATTTACAAACATTGAAAACAAATATCATTTTTTATCGGCCTCTCACGGGTGGTGGAAGGTGGCGATCAGACTCCAGAATCGTGCTTACCTGCAGCGTTCTTAACGCTCATTCAGTTCCGAAATTTTGACAGATTAATCGCAGGGAAAGGTCCTGGACCTTTCGCGTAGGATATCATTTCCCCAAAAACCCATCGTTGGCAATTGTTCTCGTGAGGCTGCAAGAATGTGGAAGCGAGTCTGAGGGGGAGATTTCCATACCACCCTAATCTCACCCATACAGATAACGGCGTTGTTTTATAAGGCAGATTTGGAGACCACATGGCACAGACGTCTGAGCATGAGAATCTACGAGCCATGTCCTTGAGCAGGAGAGGCGCCCCTTGACAACCAACGACTAGGCCAAATTGACAAAACACTACCCGTACCGGTGAATCGACGCGAGCCAACTCCCAGTAGTAGTCTGAGTCCAAGACTCTAAATTTTGTGGGAATCAGAATTCTCGAAACCGAACTTTTCGCCCTGGTATTAATATTGCCGGTTGGGTGTTTTTCAGACTCTCTTTTCAGACTAGGTCTCTTTCACGTTTCATTCAATTGATCCTCCTGACGCGCTACACATTTCTACTTCTTTCACGATGCCCGATCCCACTCAGAGCCTCCTCCAGCGGATTATTCGGGAGAATGTGAGGAATCCGGATCAGAGCACGGCGGCCGGCGCCGCTGGCGTGCGGGTTGTCACTGACTCCTCGGGGACGCAGCATCTAGTGACCTCTGCCAACGCGGGTCTTGACGGGCTGATCCGCCAAGCGCAGTTGTCGTGGGAATCTGACCGCGGAAACAGCCTCCTGCGCATCGAGCGCCGCTACGTGCCTGACAAGAACCCGCTTCCGCCGCCGCAACCCCACCTGCGGAGAGCCTTCAATCCCAACCCGCGGCCTCAGGTTCGGGCGGTAGGACAGGAATTGGAGGGTGAGGGCGTTCTTGACCAACGGCAGGGCGGGCGGCAAGAAGGACAGGGCGGCTGGAGGGAGGATGGCCAGTGGGTAGACGGACCGAAGCAAGGCTGGGAAGGAGAGGAGCAGGTGGGTCGGAACCAAGTTCAGGAACAGCAGACTCAAGTCCCAGGTCAACCGCAGGTGCAGCAGCCTCAGCAAGCCCAACCGTCTCAGCCGACGCAACAACAGCAGGTGCCGGCGCAGAAGGGACGCGTTCAGCGGCCTAAGGCTCGCCTCGACGGGTATCACCCTCAGCTTGGTTATCCGGTGGAAATGGTTTGGGACGGGGAAGGCGGTGTTATCCCCAAATATAATCAGGAGCAGGTCCGCTCCTGGCAAGAATCCATCGTCGAATTTTGCGATCAAATGGCGGATGAACAGGGCGGGGGCGAAGAACAGGCTAAGGCGTGGCAAACCGCTATTTTGGAGGGGTTCTGTGATCCGCTTTCGCAAGAATCGATTGTCGAATGTTACGACCAAATGGCCGATCCCCAGGGCGGAGGCGAAGAACAGGCTACTGTTACAGCGTGGCAAACCGCTGTTTTGGACGGATTCTGTGATCCGTTTTCTGGGGGCGGGAACGAGGCCACGGCTGCTGAGCCGGCGGCCCCCTCTACCGTTCCAGCTCCGGTTATCCCGGTTTCAGGGGTCGATCCCAACTTGAGGCGCAACAGCAGCGGGGCGAGGCGTCGGAGTAACTGCGCGGCCACGACGGAAAACGAAGTCGCAGCGGCAGGATCGCCACCGTGGCAGGAGAGCGTTGGGGGCTTCCTAAAAGATTTTGACGAGAATCGGCCACCGACTTGGGAGCGGGTTATGGATGAGCAACTCGTAAATCGAGGTGCAGCGGGCCGTTTTCACGGCGGGATGGACCGGCTGGACATCGCAAGCCGAGATGTCGCCGGGCGCACCCGGGCGAAAGCGGAAGCTGGGGCGCAGAAGGAGCGTTTGTCAGCTATACTGAAGCTGGATGCGCAGGAGCAGGTTGAATCAGCTCGGGAGGACGAGCGCAAGGAAATTTGGAGCGAAAGGCCGAAGAATTTCAAGGAGCTGGAGAAGAAGGTCCATGTAGAGATAAATCGCAGTCTGAAAACAGATGCCCACTACCAATACCGGGCCCAGAAAGCGGCGTTGGAATCGAGGAGACGACTGGGGATACTGCTGAAGGAGAGGAACGTAAGTTGTCGAGTTTTCCGTTTCCACGGGTGAGTAAACTTTTAGAGGGTCGGATTTGGGGGATCACCGGAAACGAGTTTTTCATTTCCACGGGTAAGTAGACTTTTAGAGTGCCCGATTTCAGGAATCGGCGTGCGTCGGAAGAGGACTTGGTGGAAACGAGTTTTCCGTTTTCACGGGTAAGTAAACTTTTAGAGTGTCGGATTTGGGGAGTCGACTGATATCTTTTTCCCCATCTCCTCCGTTTCACTAAGTAAGTACTCCATCGACTGATTCCTCCCTCCAGCTCCTCCACTTCAACAAGTTTAGTGAAGACGACGTCGTTTCTCCTTTAAGCGTTCATCCCAACAAGCACCCCGACAACTTCGCCAGACCCAGCTCGCTGGAGCCGAAGGAGACGGCTTCGGATTTCCGAGCGCCGCTGTGGTGCGACCCGAAGGTCGGGCCAAAACAAAAACCGCTCGAGCCCAACCTTCCGTGGGACCCCATATACGAGAGATCCCTTGACAACATTTTTCCACCGGGGAAACCTCATAACGCCATCTCAACTCGTTACGCGGTCGGGGGGTTGAAGGCCGTTATTGAGGCCAAGAAAAATAAGGTCATAACGCCCGAGGATCCGGCGGCGGGAGAAGCGGCGTGGAATTCGTTTAGCGGACCGCAGCTCTATCTATCCGACCCCCGGGAGGAGGCGGAGGAGATTGAGACTAACACTAAGACAACCGGTCCTGGGGGGGGAGTAGGGCTGGACGGAGGTATGAACCCCGAGAGTTCGGGCCTTTTTAGGAACGCTTTGATGGACTTGAGGGTGAAAGAGCTTCACGTAGCCGAGGAGGCTAGGCTCGTGAAATGGCTCTACCACGTTTGGAAGCAAGAGTGCGAGCAGGAAGGTCCTGCCGCGAAAGAGCAGCTCGATCGCCAGCTGGAGAACCATTTGTCCACTATATTATCGTATTTATCGCGGATGAGCGTCCTCGAGAAACGGATGTTTCTAAGCATGGCAGAAGGCTGCAATTCAACAACATTTGCCCTCGAGCTGGCTCGAGGGATGGGCGGAGAGCGGCTGCGGCACGACGCGGAGAACACCGGGAAAGGAGGGAGAGGGGCGAAATTGCCGGAGGATTATTCCGGGGGAACGGACGGGGATATGGGGGGCGCGTCTCGGGCGTTTATGGGAACTAAGCTCAAAAATCTGAGTTCGGAGCGGGAAAAACGCAAGTTTGAACGCCGATTGCACCGACACGCTTTGGAGCAGAGGCATAAGAGAGAGAACTGTGGTGCGGTGCAGGCCTCTGATAAACCTAGGGAGGCAGATGATAACGCCGAAGAAGGCGCTGATGCTGAGGTGACGCTCGATCCCAAGGACCTCGAGGAGAAGGGCGAAAACGACTTCTCTGAGCCGTTGAGGGACGATATGGCTGAGATAGAGACCGACGGCACGGAAGTCTCGCTTGGGATGTGGGAGGGGCCGCTGTCCACAGCTATCGATTCTCTTATTTGTCCGACAATCTGCGATATTCACGAGTATTCTCGGCGGCGGGAGCAGAAAATTCAGGAAGAGAAAAAGGCTAAGGTAAGGGAGGCGGCGGGAACTGAAGGGAGAAGGCCTTCTACAGAGTACACTCGACAGCTGGCGGGGATGGTTGCGCAAGCGAAGAAATTAGCTGCGCAGAAGACGGTTCCGAAGTCTCGGGCTGGGAGTGTGCGGAGATTCGCCGTCGGAGATCCCTTCCCGGCCCCCGAGGAATGCGGCGGCGACCCAGGCGCAAGTGCCGGGGGAGAAGTCGAAGCTGCGGTGGTTGCCGCTGAGGACGCCGTTATTTCAGGAGCAGTCGCTGCGGAACACGCGGTTTTTTCCGGAGCGGTTGCCGCAGAAAATGCGGTTATTTCCGGGGCGGTTGCCGCCGAGGAGGCCGTTATCGCTGGCGCAGTAGCCGCGGGAACTGCTGCGGAGGAGGCTGTGATTTCTGGCGCAGTTGCTGCGGGAACCGCTGCGGAGGAGGCTGTGATAGCGGGGGCGGTAGCGGCTGAGGAAGCGGCAATCGATGCCGCCAGAGCCGCGGAAGCTGCAGTGATGGAGGCCGCTCTCAATGCCGAGGATGCGGCCTTTCAAGCGGCGGAACAGGCTATTGCTGATGAAGCAAAGGCCTTACAAGAGTGGTGGAGCGGGGGAGCTGCGGCGGCGGAAGAAGAACCCCCGGCTGAGGAAGAACCCCCGGCTGAGGAAGAGCCCCCAGCTGAGGAAGACCTCCTAGCCGAAGAAGAACCGCCAGCTGAAGAAGAGCCGCCAGCCGAGGAGGCTCCCGCTTCGAGTTCTTGGTGGTATCCCGAACCGGAGTCTGGATCTGGGACGGAGGCTGAGGGCAACCAGGGTGAGCCAGTGGCGGCCAGACCCGGCTCCTGCCAAGCCGGTCGTTTCGGCCCTCAGAAGCTGGCGGTGAGTCAGCAAGAACGGGTGAGACGGGGGGCAGATATAATTCGGTCTCATTATCTACCGAAAAAAGGGATGACCTTCGGTGCGGACAGTCGGAACAGCATGAATTTGCATACCCCAGAGGAGGGATCGGAGTATGACGGCGTAGATAGTGAGGAGTTGGAACTTTCCCGGTTGGAAGCAGAAGTGAGAGAACTGCAAAGAGAGTTGGAAGAGCTGGATTCCCCAGGACCAGGGGAGTTCTCAACCACTAGTAACTCGGGAAGTGAAGTGGAAGGATCTGAGACTCGAAAAGCGGCGCCTGTGGGGCAAACCGCTAGTCTCTTTTACCCAGATCAAGGCTCTGCAGACGAAAGAAGCAGCAAAGGGACTAGGAAAAGCGACGCAGAATCTCAGCCCACAGGGGATCCGACCGCAATCGGATTCCCGGATCGTTGTCAAAAGACTGGGGCCAATGAAACCGTTGGAGGCTCATCTTCGTCTTCAGCTGGAGCCGCTATTTCTAGCGCTGGACCCCCTGTTAAGAACCCAATGCACTTCGACCTCGAACTCCCTGAAGCCCCTCCTGCCGCTACAATTTGTCTCACGCTCGCGCACCGTCGGGAACCTCTCGGGTTCGGTTTCTCGCGCTACACCATCCTAAAAAAGGGATCGAAACGGATGGTAACCGTGGTGGACGGAGGAGCGTCATCGTATAACAGTGGTCGAGGACGGGAGCGGTCCCGAACAACGACGGCTAAGAGGGCCGTCGACCCCAATTCGTTGGCCGCACTTGCTGGAGTTCGAGTAGGCTACGTTCTATTAAGAGTTGGTGGGGAAAAATGCGAGGAGATTTCGGATGCCGATCTGGCCAAATTGGTTGAATCTCGGCCGGTAACGATCGAATTCGGGGTGCCGGAGGATTCGGGGGCGGGATCCGGCCACGACGACGCCTGCACAAACACCCTTGTTGGCAACGGCAACGACACCTTTAGAACGGTTGTGCCTCCAAGCCAGCAGAGTGAGAGTGAGACCGGTTCCCCGAAGACTCTGGACGGGAGCAAGGGACAACGCGTTCCGCCTTGGAGTCCGACCTGCGATAGCCTGATAAGTGGGGTGTCCCAGCTCGGTGGAGAAGGAAATACCAATGCTAGTCTACCTGCTAGTCCAGTCGTACTGTTTAACGCGGATAATCATAGCGGGCGGGAGGAGCTCGGTGAAGAGTTTTCTTTCGACGCCAACCCTCACTTCTACGCACCGGATAAGAAGTCCAAACTCGTTTTGAAAGAACTCCGAAAGTACCAGACCCGCGGGGAAATGCGGTTTCGGAGGAGGGTGAATGAGGGCAGGGGCTGCGCCACAGCGGCTTCTCGAAACGATCCCAACGGGGCGATGGAGCTTCTTCATCTTGGACCGCTGACGGTGACGGAGACTCGAACAGTGAGAAAGCATGTCGCCTTAACTTCCGTGTTAATTGAATTCGCGCGACCCGTTGTGCCGGAAGAGGGATCTCGGGTTGTTTCGGTCTCACGGTTTACACCCAGGAGTCTGTCTAGGGGCCGGGGGAGAAGTTTGAGCGCGCGCCGACGAAATGCAAACCCCAATGAGAACTATGAGGAGGACTCACACCACTCGGGTGGCCCCAGTTCCGGCGGTCCCGTTCGATCCGTGTCCCTGTCTTCCTCTTCGGCTGGTTTCGGTGGCAGAAACCGGGAGAACTCCTTCGTTTCCCTAAGACGCACCACTGTTAGGAAGAGGCGGAGTCTCGGTTTAACGGTCAAGACCCGGTCTTCGGAGGAGAATAGCGCTTTAGATGCTAGTCCTTCTCAGGGTATTGGCGGCGGAGAATTCCAGGTGTCGAATCCGGGATTGGATCTGGGAAAGAGTCTTCTAGACCTCGTCCGTGAGGGAGACATGTTGCTTTCGGTTAACGGGAGGGCTCTGGACGATTTGAGGGGGGATGAGTTAGAGCGTCTTTTTCTGGGGGAGGAATGGGTGTCCCTAGAGGTGGGGAGAACCGAGTTTTTGGAAGTCAGCGCGGACGGCAGGGGAAGACGGTGGGCGACGGAGGAGCGGCCGCGGGTTGCTCCGCTGACAGAATTCCCGTCTGATAGAGACGTAAATCCCTATCCAGATTCGGGACTGGGTTCTGAGGTGAACGTTGGGGGAATTGACTCCGAAATCAACATCGATTCCCCTCCGCCGGTGCCGAATACCGAGTCGCCTTCGCCTGCCCCCCAGCAGCAGCAGCACTACTATCAAAGAGATCAGCTTTATAACGGCTATGATGAGCAGCAGCACTATCATCAAAGAGACGAAGAGGATCAGCGTTATAACGGCTATGATTGGGATCAGCCTCAACCTCGCCCTCACTCAGACTACCACGAACCTACTGCAGATCAGGCGCTCAATGAACCTACTTCATCGTGGGGAACGTTTTGGGGCGCCTTCACTGGCGAAGGAACAGGAGTAGAGCCTGGGGAAGACCGAGAACAACCCCAAGACTCAGAGGCGGCTTATATCAATGGGGAAGGGCAACCTGAGGAAGCGGGAGAGGAGCTCTCCGCGGCGGGTTTTGAAGCGTACGGAGCCTCTGGGGAAGCATTCGGAGAGGAGCTCTCCGCGGCGGGTTTTGAAGCGTACGGAGGCTCTGGGGTCGCAGATTCCGATGCCCATCTAACCGACGCCCCCCTAGAGCCGGGTCACGTTCAAATCGAGATGAGTGACTCTAACAGCAGTGAACAACAGCCCAGAAAGTCGCCTGTTTATCTGGAGTCCCCTCCGAGGATTCGCCGGGATTCCCGCTCAAAACCCGATCTAGAGAGGTCTGAAGCAAGAGGAATCGCCGGCCTTTTATTACAATCTGGGCCCGAAGCGGCGCAGCCAGAGGTCTCTCTACTGCCAGCAAAGCCCGAGTCTAAATCTAAGCAGCGACGCGAACAGGCTGCGGTTTCTCTTTCGGAGACTTCTCTCGAGGAAGCTCCCGTTTCTTACGCATCAAATTGGGGCCACGGCCGCGACGTAAGCTGGAGACTGGATTGGCAGGTGCCAAACCTCGGTACTGAGTCACAACTTGTCGAAGAGCTCCAGGATGCGGAAGCTAAGCGGTCAGAAACCAAGCACTCGGAAACTACTCGGTCGGACAATAACCCTTCAGAGGGTCCTGCTGCTGCAGTCGGCGAGGTCCAGGATGATTGTGTTGGAGTTAAGAGTTCTAAGAGTGGATCCCGGACGGGATCGGCTAAGAGCGGATCCAGGACCGGCTCGGGTACTGAAGTTGAGTCTTTCCCCGGCGTAAGACTCTTAGGTTCGAAGGAGCCCAACGGCGACAATCCGGTGTCGGAAGCGACCGGTTCCAAGTCCAGCGTCGCTGCGAGTCTTTTTTCCAAGAGCAGTATTAGTATTAGTAAGGAGAGCAATGCGTCCTCAGAGTCCGACCCGGCGGCCGACGGAACAACAAGGGGCTTCAAACTGACGATGAATCTTCGAGGGGGAAGCAGCAGCAGTAGCAGCAGTGTCGGGAGCAGTAGGGGGGGCCCGGAGGCGGTCATTGTCGAGTCAGAGCATGCCCAGCCTCGGTCTGTGGACAAGACTACCGAGGAGAAATGGCGGCAGCGGGATTTCCAGATTGAAGAGGGGGACGGTGGAAAGGAGCCGGAACCGATTCTGCCGGACAAAACGGACGTTCCGGCTTTTGAGGAGGTGCCGCCGGACCTTTATTTGGCAATGGCACACCGTGAACGGTCGTCGGACGCGCACTCGTCGTCGTCTTCGGCGGTTTCGGGGCAGGGGCTGCAGGACCACAAGTATTCGGTCCCACACGGTATATTAGGACACGGTATCTTAGGAAGGAGTTTGCACCTGCAAAGCGGGTCGGAGCGAGAGGGAAGTCGTGGCGGCAGTGCTGCGGAGAGCGGGGCGGAGTCCCTGGACACCCTCGATCTCGCCTTCGCCAACGCCGGCGATGCGGTCGCGGATGTACACGCTGAGTGCCCGACGCCCCCTACCGGACCCGAGGTGAGCTTCAGGATCTTCCAGGAATTTCAGGTGCAGAGCAGCGCGACCGGGTCCGATAACGAGGGGGGGAATCACCAAGGGAACAATGGGAGTAGCAGTGCGAGTTGCAGCGGGAGCGGGTCGGCCAATTCAGATGTAGAGGGGGTGGCCGCTAATGTGTTCCACACGGTCGGCCTCCCTGCGGGTTCTTTGGAGCGGAAGTATCATCAGACTGCAGGTGATGTTGTTGCTGATCCCGATCAGCCGAAGCGGTCTCCGAGTGGGCTGCGCTCCAAACGCAGGCCCTCGGACGCGCTGATTGGGGGTGAAGAGCTGGAGCGGTCGCGGGAGCTGGAGGGCAGCCTCTTCCGCACGCTGCTGCGAAAGCGCCTGACCCCGATCGCCAGCGCAAATGACGACGCCTCGCGAGGCAGCCCAGAGAATGCCGCACATGCTAGTAGTGGGAGCGCCCGGGGAAGCGCCAATGCTAGTGGCAGCGGAAGCCCCCGGGGAAGCGCCAATGCTAGTGGCAGCGGAAGCCCCCGGGGAAGCGCGCATGCTAGCGACATCGAGAGCGCCCCCGGAAGCGGCCGCGGCAGCGGTAGACCAAGTAGTGGTCCAAGTGGAGAGGAAAATATTGGTGCTGCTGCTGCTGTGGTCACGGTGCCAGTGGCAGTCAGAGTCTCAGAGGGCGAGCATGCCCAGGTGCTGCCCGTCAGCGAGACGGACGTGCTGGAGCTGCCTACTCGCATGGAGCCGGATCTGACTGACGTCCTGGAACTGCCGATCCCGCGCCGGCGGACGAAGGAAGTCGAGAGCGAGTCGGGGGGGTGTGAACCTGGCATCCCGCGCCGGCGGACGAAGGAAGTCGAGAGCGAGTCGGGGGGGTGGAAGGAAGTCGAGAGCGAGTCGGGGGGGTGTGAACCTGGCTCAAAAAAATCATCCAAGCCCAAGAGCGTTCGGATCGTGTCGCCAGTGCCAAGTTCTCCCGATGAGTCTGAGAAAGAGCCGGTAGCGTCGCCGGGACTCGTGTGCCCCGCGGTAAGGGGGTCTGACGCGGAGTTTGAGTCTGTCTGGGCCCCCTTTCTCCACCCCCGCACCCGCGAGAAAATGGTCCCAGGGGCCGTCCGGGAGATCCTGACACAGCTGTCCAGCTTCGGGTATACTCCGCAAGACCTGGTCGTGGGGGAGCATGTGGGCGTTGGAGGGGAGTCGGGTCAGCCTCCGGGTGCCTGCTGCCTGTGGCGCGGCCGCTGTAACCGTGACGGCGTGCCCGTTCTGGTTGTAAAAAATCGCGGAAAGGGGAAGCGTCAGGCGCTGGCATCCCGCGTGCTCGCCTATCTCTTTCTAGAAGATCGGCATCTGTTGGAGCTGCGAGGGCACCCGAAAGGCCCCTTCCCCACCGTTTGCGGGCAGAAATTATGCGTCGCGGTGGGGCATATTCACAAAAAATGATGGCGACAACCTTTAATGGCGATAGCCCTTATTATGTAAATTTTCTCAACGAGCCGAGCTCGAGTTCTTGTTATCTACTATAGAGTTCTTGCAGTCTAGAGTAGACGGTCGCAACACTTTTGTCTCGCACATGCCCCTGTTTTCTCCTTGTGGAATCCGAATCACAGATTCATCATAGCAAAATTTTGAATCGCCAGGCCGGGGGGCTTTGGATCTCCCCGGAGGAAAACGTCTCCATCTTGTTCGATATTATGCCCCGCCAATCTGTCTCTCTCGACTAACGTAAACTTTTGCCTCTGAAATTCTGAATCTAAGCACTTTATCTTATCTTATCACATCTGCCACTGCCGCTCTTTCCATCATTCTGTCTTTCCACCCTTTTTTCTAGACTGTCGCCTCCATGTCATACGAAGTAGTTGTACTCAAGAAGTCGAGAGGACGTTACCCCGAACCTGGTCTAAAACGAATAGATTCGCAAATGAATAGAGGAGTCACCTAATAGGTTAAAACCCAATACGACGTCCATCATTACGTCTTTCCATCCTTCAATACCGTTCTTGTTTTCCCCCTGGCTTCCAACAGGTTAGAAAAGGTGGTAGAGCCCCGATTTTCTCGCTCGGGTGTTGGTGTTTCGAACTTCATACAATCGTTGATTAAACTAGCAATATCCTGACTTGGTAGCAATATTCTGATTTGATAGCAATCCTCTTGGTACTAGTACAACTTAACTCTTATTTTAGAAACTCGCCGTTGAGTGTAACGAAAGCGGTGCCGTACGCATACATTAAGAGCTCAGATTGGGTCTCTTCCCTAAATTGAAGCTACCATAATCGTTCGCCCTCCTTCCAAGACGATGTTCCGCCCCGAAAAAGGATGTTTCGGGAATTCCGATTCCCCGCCCGTGAGTCCGCGACTCTCTTGCGCCGCGTGGAGTTCGAGCAACAAGAGCTCTGAGAGGAGTATCGCGGGGCAAATGCGAGGGGGTGTGTTCGGGATCGCGGCGCAGGTCGGGCCCGATGGCAAGCTCGAGTGTAACCGGCCTGGGATGATCGCCGTCGGGCGCCCCAACCGATTGATTCCGGGGCCACGGGAGGACGAGCTCGGAGCAACGCAGGTGTGGAGGGACGGAGGACAGCAGGGAGCAACGCAGGTGTGGAGGGAAGGAGGACAGCAGGGAGCAACGCAGGTGTGGAGGAACGGAGGACAGCAGGCGTGGAAAGACGGAGGACCGCGCGGGAAGGACGGGTTCGGAGGACCGCGCGGGAAGGACGGGTTCGGAGGACCGCAGAGGAAGGACGGGTTCGGAGGACCGCGGGGGAAGGACGGGTTCGGAGGACCGCGCGGGAAGGACGGGATCGGAGGACGGCAGGCGCGGAAGGATGGAGGGGCGCGGGGGAAGGACGGGCTCGGAGGGGCGCGCGCGTTCGCGGCCCCGGATTTTATTCCGGCCCCACAGAACCGGCGGCTACGCAGCCCTCCGAGAAAGAGTCACATGATGGGGGACCACGATGGGGTCGGT
>JACKZZ010021021.1_pt1 | contig 12978 bp, 2 predicted proteins | sample 8027871 | NCBI WGS metagenome assembly JACKZZ01 (sample SAMN15724774, study PRJNA655200) | protist metagenome | isolation source: fluorescence activated cell sorting (FACS) single amplified genomes of... | place: USA: West Boothbay Harbor, Gulf of Maine | collected 2000-07-19
TATCGAGAAGAAACAATTGTGCCATAAATTAGTTGGGAAAACATATATGGAACGTGACTTATTGGATGATTTAGATAAAATTAGTTTACACACAAACATATTTTTACAGAATAGGGAAAACCGAGAGAAAATGTATACGGAACGAAGACAACTGGATGAGGAAGAAGCAGTTGTAAGAGATAACGAGTTTTACATGGTACAGCGCGCTGCATATGAAGAGGAAATTATGCAGCAAAAAGGACGTGTGAAAAAATACGATACTGCAAGAGTATTAAGTAAAAAGCGTGGTACTATTAACTTTTGTATGGATACGGTGAATAAACTCATTGATTTAAGTTTGCGTACAGTTGATTTACGTATGGTCCGTGAATATGAAGGCGTGGCTTTGGGAATGGAACAAGAATTAAACCATGTGTTTACGTTGAACGATTCGAACATGAAGGCAGACGGGTGTAATATTGAGACAAACATGCCAAGCGTAGTTGTAAAGCAAGAAATGCTGTCTTACATTGAAAACGAATTAAAATTTTGGGGTACCAACGAAAACGACAGCAATAGTGAAACTGCGAACAACGATAGCGCCGGCGACAATATTACTGCAAGCGATGAAAAACAAAATGATACTGTAAAGGAAGAAACTGAAAGCTCTGATGTAAATGATGAAGTGAAAGTAGAAGAAGCTAAACCGTTGACTGAACCTAAATTGTTGACTGGAAAAGCTGTGCAAACGTTGCGTAAAATAATGTTGGATGCCACACCGGCACCGGTGTTAGATTTGCCACCAAAAATGCCATTAACAGCGTGCATCATCGGTGGTCCATTCAGTGGCAAGTCCAGCCAAGCCAAACGTTTAGCTGACAAACATTGTTTGTCATTAATTGATGTTGACAGATTGATCCAAGAAGCTATTTCATGGAGCGGAATGAGCCCAAATGCAGAAGTAATGTCTTTGGAGGGAACATTAGAAGGCTCCGTTGACGATCGCGCCTATCACGATACGGTAAGCACACTAGGCAAAAGTATCAAAGCTGCATTGATGAATGGTGAGATGGTTGAAGATCAGATTTATATTGATTTGATAGTAGCCAAAATCCGGCTAGTAGCTGCACAAGCAGTTACTATTGCAAATGAGGCTATGCAAACTGATGCTGGATTAACACGTGATGAATTCGACAACGATGAGATAGCCTATCGAAAAGCTATGTTGAAATTATTGTTTGATACATGGGATGAAGATGGCAGCGGGACTCTTGATATTGGAGAAATGGTACATGCAGTCCGCAGTTTTGGAGAAGGATTGAGCCAAGAGCAGCTAGTAGCAGAAGCACTTGAACTGATTGATCAAATGGATGAAGACCATGACGGGCAAATTACATTTGAAGAAGCAGGGACATATTTCATTTCATTATTCAGTGTTCATACAAATGAAATGTTTGACAATGCGTTGAATACAATATTAGCAACTACACGCCAAAAACCATACAAAGGTTGGGTATTGGATGGCTTTCCGAGAACAATAAACCAAGCGAAATTGTTGGAGCGTGCATTAACAGGCTATGATGATACTGTGGCACCAGAAACGGAAGCGCAAATATTTAGTAAAAAAATTGCGACGGAGCCACCAATCCCACCAAAAGATCCAACTCACTTATTTGGTAAAAGTGGTATTAATATGGTGCTCAATATTGATGCACCAATGGACATTTTGCTCAGGCGTGCGTTGGGGCGTCGAGTGGATCCACTAGATGATACAACGGAGTATCATGTTGAATTTAATCCGCCAGGCAGTGAAAATCCAATTAAAATGCGTTTGCAAGATACAAAAGACATGGATAAATGGCGTGCAACACTTGCACCAGCCTACAGTGCATACCAAGAGCAATTTCCACAGTTAAAGAAATGGTTTGAAAGTTTTAACGTGTTGCGCAATATTGATCCATTCTTACCTAAAGGTGGTGGGCAATTAGGACCAGATGCTTTGTTTGCACGTTTATCTGAACCAATGGAGGAATATTTAAATGAAAAAGTAAAAAATGACATGGCAAAAAAAGGAGAATTGACAAAAGAATTACGTAAACGACATGCAAATAATTTACACAATGCCATTTGTGAAATCAAACGCAACGGCATTGCTGCAGATAGTATTTTCACAAATAAAGATTTTTTACAAATTATATCTACATTGCAAATAGAAATGACTGAACGGTACGATGCTATACTAAAAGCCCAGGCCGATAACGATGATGTGAAAGTTGAAGAGGTTACAAATATGAACAAAGACATGCCTAGATTGAAACCAAAAGTTTTCGGTGTACTGGCAATGAATTATAACAATTCATTAAACGACTCAAAGTTTTTATCCGATGATAGTAGCGCAACACAATTTAATGAAATAAAAATCAGTGAGTTCACAGAGAACATAATGATACTGTCTGGACAAAATATAATCGTTGCATCATCCTATGCACATTTGCTGTCATGCATTAAGCGTGTAGCAAATGCTTTGTACAGTGGTAAGGAATACCAAGTCGGGATGGTATACGAAGAATGGAGCAACGGCCCTACTGAGTTGGACCATGTTACGTGCGTGTGCGATTCCGCCTCGTTGCAAACGGTGCTAAAAAATTATAACACTAACGTCAAAGGATTGATTGAAGAGCGTGAAGCGCTAATACAACAGGAGAAAGAGGCGCTAGATGATGCGGAAGAAGGGGAAGAAGATCAAGTTGAAATTGCACCAAAACCTACTTTGCCAAAATTATTTAACCTGGGAGAACTGGAAGCAGTGGAAGAAGATCCAAAGGCAAAGAAAGGTAAAAAGGGGAAAACACCAGAGCCTTCGATAGAGTCAACACCAGTTAGTCAAAATGATTTCGTATCACAAATATTGAATTACATTAATAGTCCAAGCAGTAATGAAGAGGAGGTTGAAGATGCGCCAGTTGCTACAGACGAAGTGTTTGATGCGACGTTAAAACAACTGCGCGCAGTAATAAATGAAGCAGTAATTGTACCAGCTCGGGAAAATGCACCCGAGCCGCCAATATCAGAGCCGCCGCCACCACCGTCATATGTTGAACTAGCACCAGTAGATTTTAACGATAATAATAATAATATCGATCCTGAAACTGCTATTTCGTTATTAAAGTATTGGGACACCTTGGTCGAATCATATGCAAAACCAATCATGAACAGCATGACGTTTTTATCGAAGCAGCGTATGGAAGTACTAGACTATATAAAGCAATTACGAAATGATTTTCAAACTTATTTAAGTCGAGCAGATGACAAAAACATCCACATCGTTAATTTGCAAGTAAGCATTAACGACACAGTCACTGAAGATTTAAGGTATGATGACGACGTTAAAAGTGAATTACATCAACGAGTTCGTGAATGCGTCGATAAATTGTTTGTAATTGTAGAAACAAAAGAAACAGAAGCGAAAGAAACACTAAATTCTATTTGTACGAATCAGCTACTGGAGGAACATGTTAAATCGTTGGTAAGTGAAGTTACCATAATGATGCAAGCTGAGACCGATAAATTTTATCGAAATCGTCGATTTTTGATCGATACAAGCACGAAACTTTCAAATGTACCATACACAAAATACGATATTGAAAATGAGGAGGAGATGGCTTTACCAACTGTTCCTGTGTTGACCACCGCATTTGGTGGAGAGGTTGTGGGCGAAGTAGAAGACCCAAAAGCGAAAGGGAAAGGGAAAGGGAAAACCCCAGAAGCAGAGGAAGATATGGAAGCATTTGAACCGTATGCTGTGTTAGATACAAGTATGGCGTTAATCCAAAATTTTGTTGTATCATGCCAAGAAAAAGAATTAGTTAGAAGGAAAAATGTTAAAAAGGCACACGAAGAATCATTTTTAAACCAATTAGCTAAATACGATGAAGAAATTGCAAATAGTGGTGGTGGGGATGCAAAAGGTGGTAAGAAAGGGAAAGGTGGTGCTGGAAACACACCGCCCCCAGAGTTCAAACCAGATGATGAAATGATATATGAGGATGATTTATCAACCGCTTTAAAATATGAGGAAAAGGAATTTTTAAGACGTATTAATCGGCTAATAGATGTTTGCAAACGGGAAGGTGCGTCCATTTTAAAATACGGCACAACAATATACGATAGCATTGGTAAAATGATTGATTTGCGGCTGCGCGATGAATGTAGATCTGTACACGCATTCAACAATTTATGTAGAGAAACTATTGAAAGCGAAAAACAATTTGAACATTTATTTACAATGAATAACACTAGTAATACCATTATTACGCGGTTGGTAAATCCTGAGGATATCAGTAAGACGTATGGTATACAATCCAGTCCAATTCAAATGTACCAAAGTGGTGCCAACGGCTATGAATTTGATGTAGATACAAACCAACGTTATTATCCTGTGCCTAAAACACCAGCAAGTCCAACAGTTGAAATATATGCTGATGATAAATTTAGTGTAACGCAGGAAAAGTATTTAGAAAAAGCCTTCAACGATGCGTATGTAGCAACAAACGGTATTGGCATGCAGCGGGAGGAGGTTGTTAATTTAGTGCTTCGACTAGGCAATGAAGGTTTTTTGCCATTAAAATGGAGTGTCAAAAGTGTGTTAGAATTAAATGATTATGTTGAACAATATGAAGACAAAGAAACGTTAACTATTCGTTTAGATGATATGCTTGATAGTTTATTGTTACGGTCAAGTCGACCAAATAGTAGTGCTATGTAAAAACATGTATGTATATTAATATTCACACATAAATAATAATAAAAATATAAAAAATATAATAAAATAATTATACGAAGTAATAAATAGTATGTGTTGTAGCACTACTATTACGAGATAAAATATAATGATATTTATACTCAGTGATAATTCCTAGTAGATACTCTTCAAACTAGGGTACAGCTGTTCGTTACCTGGTAACGTTGTAAAAAAAAATTATAGTATTTTAAGTTCCCCTTTTTCAGGTTATTGGTTCCCCCCCGCTACGCTTTCCCTCCACTGTTGACATAAAAAAGCCATGTCACGTCTTTCTTGATAATCATCATATGTATTTTTTAAGGATTGACTCGTGCAATGTTCACTCATGAATTCATTGTTGTCCTTATAAAATTCGCTATGATGTTTTTGGCGTAATGCTGTGACCTGCACTTCTACCTCTTTAGCTTTCTCCTGGGCGTCTTGGGCTTCTTCTTTGGTTTCATCCAGATCTGATTTCCACTTCTTGCAAAAATACTTTGCCCATCTTTCGGCCGTTTCGGGGTCAGGGGGGGTTATGGACCTTTTATTAAGTTCTTCCACCCTTCTACTTACACACTCATCTTGCGAAGCTTTATCATAGAAATCTTTTCTTTCTTCTTCCTTTGCAGTGCGTTCAGCTTCCGACGTTGCTTCATTTTCAAGCTCAGCACGTTCGCGGATCTTATCCTCACAGTTAGCCGTAATCGATTCTTCATCTTGACGTTCCTCACACTTGGTTTTTAAATCAGCATCTTTTAAGTACTTGCAAGCTTCCACAATCTCTCGTTTTACGCAGTCTTCTTTACTTTCATTCGCTATAGCCTGTTTCGTTGCAGCTGCCTCGTTTTTTTCCGCTAATTTTTTACTTTCATATTCAGCTTTCGATTCGTATTTTGTGCAGTCACATTCTTTTGTTCTTAAATATGTATATTTACAAACATCGTAGGCTTCAATCTTTTCTATGCCCTCTTCCGTCTCTTCGCCGTTTAAATTTCCAGAGCCTGGCCTGCATTCACACTTATTTACGCCTTTAAAATTACATTCACAATGATATCCCTTTTCCGGCGTACATTTATTATCCTTTGATTTGCATTCCTCCAAATTATCGCACGTGTCGTACCATTTTACACCATCTGTTTTCTTGCAGTCATTAACATCTGTTAAACACTTCATATCCGCATCTGCAATATACCTATCGTAACACGTACCACGCACGGCATTTTGACCTTTACAGTGATAATATGCATGGTTGTACTTCTTTAATGTAGCTAAATTTTGATTAACTAGCCCGTTGTTTGAAGCATCAGATGAACGAACAGAAATTTTCTGGTTTAGAAAATTAAAGGCTTTAAAAAAACCCATTACTACTTTGTAGTTGTCTACTAACTTGTCGTCAACCCAACTAGGGCCGTCTAACTCAAATATAGCAGCAAGTCCTTGGCCTGCCATAAACAATGCAGCATCACATACAATAGCAGCAGCAATCCCAACGCCACCCGTTGCTGCTATGCATATTAAAGTCGAAGCTGTAGCCATCAATGCGTCTTTTACCGCCGTATCGATGCTTGTGAATGATTTGAATTGTTTCATTGCATTGCACTGTTGTATGCTCTGAACTTCCCTTTGGCATGTAGCTAATTCTTCTGTGCCTTGTTTATATAGTTTCAAGCAAACGCATTCTTCAGACATATATACGACTGCTTTAACGCTATCTACAACTGTTAAAAGGATTTTCAATGCGGACAAACCAATTACTTTCATATATTTCGTTATCTTGGCCATTTTCGTTGAAGGCGTATTGTCATTTAGAGCGACCATTAAACCATTGTTAAATTTGTTTGATTTTTCAATTTCGACTTGGATCTTGCTCCACCTTTCTTTGCCTTTCTTTGTAAATAAAGCTTTGTCGGCCACGTCTAAATCACCTTGTTCCAGAATTTCTTTTATAGCTTTTAATAATTTTGGAGAATCAGCACATTTTTCTAGTTCCTCAGGCAACGTCATAGTAGCTGTAACTTCATTATTGAATACTTTACTAATTTCACCATACAATGATGCACATGGCAGTGATCCTAGTTTCCTTATTATTTCTTCCTTAACAACATTCACAGTATTTTGCACCACATTTTGTTCCTCGTTCACTTTTTTCTTTAATTCTTCTAATTTTGTTTTTGCGTCACCCAATGATTGATCTAATAGTACATCTATGTATTTATTTACTAACTCTTTCCGTTCACCTTTATCCTCAGTGCCTATACAATCCGTAATCTGTTTGATCGGTGTTTCAATACCATCAGAATTATTGCTGTATTCGTCTAAAAGTTCAGGCAAAGTGTCGCATGAGTTTTTCAATTCGCAGCGAGCATCGCAAGCGACCCGGAGCTGGAGGAAACTCGTTGCAGGTCCTCCCTGGATGTTTTTTAAATAATTATTCATATTATTAAAGTCTGATATTGATTCAGCGTTTTCCTTGTTTGCTCGGAGCATCTGTTGCATCCGTGCTTTACAAGTACACTTACTCATGCTAGTGCCATGTTGAACTTCGCTTCCCCTTTCAATATTGGTAGCAACGGCCCTGTTTATAATCAGGAAAATAAACGATAAAGAAAAACAAAATAATACCTGCAATAAAGATTTTTTTGGTCGTTGTTGACTTACCAACGGAGACAAGTGAAACATATTAGCGAAACAATCAGTAATAATAACAATATAAATTTCGGTTCTATTAAAAAACAACAGGCGATGGCATATATTTACAAACGTTAACGCGCACTATATTTAAAAACCAAAACAACAATTCAATAAACCAATTGAAATATTAATTGCATTATGAAGAAGAATGAATATAAAAGTGAGCTATTCCCTAGCTGCCATAAGAGGTGATATTGCATGTAATTGGACATGGTGTGTGGGGGCAGTGCAATTAAAAGTAAATGGCCCCCCCGTTTTTATCGCGGCTCCATACTGTGCTGTGTTGGAGGTGAAACTGCACTGCCGCAGCGTTACGTCTGTGCTATCTCCCTGCTATACATCGCCCCTCTCCATTCCTACTAGCAGTGTTTGATGTAAAGGTCGTACTTGTTACTGTAGCAGTTCCATCCTCTATAAACATCGCCCTGGGCCAAAATTAAAAAATGTAGTTTTAAGGTCAAATAGCAGGGACACAGGCGTAAATGTCCCCCATGTAGCATGTGAATAGCAGGTAAAATCTCCCATATTTTTTTTTTAATTTTGTAAAAGCTAAAGCTGGTGGAAAGCCACAGCGCCACAGCAGCACAGCAGCACAGCAGCACACAGCACATAATAATGATGATAATTAATAATAATAGTAGAAAATATAATAAATCGGTTATATACAGCTTCAGCACAATATGAATAAATATTAACATTATCAGCACCGTGAAGGTCGGGCGTGGTGAGAACTCTTGATTTTTTGTAGAACTAGGTGCATCTCATAACGATTTAAATAAATAGAAAAAAAATATAGAGATAGATATATCTGAAATGAACAGAAGAAAGAAGTTGCGACCATTTTCTGCACCACGCCATCGTGGCAATGTTGGTCTACGAAGGCACTATTCGAGTACAAGTGCATTAAATGCTATTAAAGGTACCAATACAATACCAAATTTATCGTCTTATACGTCGCCGTCGTTGCGTAAAAGTATTGATCCGATTTATCCATCACGATATGGAATACATGAAGAATTAAACAATAAGCTAAACCAACAATTACGTCCAATGTTTTCTCCAAAGGAACGTATTGATGAACGGGAACGACAAATATTAGCTGGAAATACAAAATTAAAATATAGATCAAACAGTGTTGATTTCGCTATTGCCCTCAGTGAAGCAGCGGCATTGAGTTTGCAACGCTCACCAGTTAATTTGGACAGTGGTGCCCAGAAGCATTCTTCTAATCAGGATGTATGGCCAGATACTAGACGTGTTGCATTGTGTGTTGGGACGTTCGAAAAATTATGTCAACATCCACGTTTAACAGAGAAAGAACAAAAACAATTAGAAATTATTACTGATACTATTAAAAATGGTTTGTATTCAACTAAATATTTTGGTCCGTCACAAAAACGAGATTCACTCATCGAGCCAGAAAAGAAAACAGATAGCAATAATGTTAATACTGGTAATGAACCGCTTTCAATGAAACCACGGTTTTATTTTGATTTAGCAAAACAATTAGAAGACTCAAATGAACATTTAATTGAAACACAATACAATTTGCAGGAGAAGCTAAGGAAAGAGCATGAGCAAGTGAATATCTACAAAAAAATGTTAAAAGATAGTCAAGCGAAAGTAGGGAGTTTGCGGGAAGAGCTGGAAGAGCATGATAAACGGAACAAATTGATGAACAAACGTGTCGTATATATGCAAGATGCAGCAAGTGATTCATTAGAAGAGTACAATAAACTAAATACGATGTATGTAGATTTAGATGCAAGATATACGTCGACATACAACAAAGCAACTACATTGGACAAAGAATTAACTGGCTTACATAAAATGTACAACGGTGTTAGTAATGAATTATCACAAGCACTAAAAGCATGTGGTCAACTAGAAACAAAGTTAAAAGTATACGAACCCTTGGAAGGAAAGTTACGTTCTAGTCAAATTGAAGCGGCAACATTGAGAAGTGAATTAGATGATTATAAAATGAAAGTTAGTATGTTAGAACAACAAATAGGTAGCCAAAATGATCAATTAAAAAGTCTGAAACGACGAGCAAGTATGATTCGACGTGGAAGCAGTATGGGTTCTATGATACATATGTTGAAAAAGAAATGAAAAAAGCAAAATGCTTTTGTATACGATTAATTAAAAAGACGCAGAAAGCATGTACACAAGCTTTTTAGAAATTTGCCTGTTCGTCTAGAGGTTTAAAAATAACTTATGATACGTTACAAGCTTAATTTATCTTTTTACACTCTACATTCTACAATACATACTGTTTTTTACGAGGTATCATTACCAAGTACCAAGTATGATATACGCGTATCACATTTGTAAGATGTAAAAAAATATATTGGTACGAATAAATGAATATAATATATATATGTACACGTGTTATTATGAGTAAGAGAAAATTTTTATATATGTACGCGTGCGTATTTTTTTAAAAAACAAAAAAATTATACGGGGAGTACAAAAAATTTAAAAGTGTACGTGTGTGCGCATATTTTAATTTATTTTTGCCACACATGTGTGGCGCACTACTAATTACTTGGTACATACTAAAAAGCCATATGCCAAACAATGGTGAAAGTTACCTTTGCCGTTTTTTCTCGCCTCTCTCTCGCCTTCGTAATTTCATTCGTTCAGCAATACTCATTTTACTTGGGGTGTTTACATTACTACTTCCCAATGTACGCTGCTTCATTGATATTAGTTTAGATCGTAAACGCTTTATTTCATCATTTAAAACAATATTTTTTGTTTGTAAATCGCTAATGATCGTTTTATTTTCACTGGCTCGTTTTGAAGCTAATTGTTTTTCGTCATTCATGGAAGTTATTGTTTTGTTATTGGTGCGAATTTTGTTACCATACTTATTATTCATATAGCTGTTTGATTTAGGTTTACTTTGAGATAACAATTTTAATTTCTTTTGTAATTTCGTGTGTTCATCCGTCATTACTCGTAACATTGCTTTCACCTCCTCGTGGTCTTTCTTGTTATATTTCAATGACGATAAATCATGTTGTAATTTTTTAATTTTACTACGTAGAATTTGTTCTGATCGTTTATTATTCTTGCTATCACTGCTACTACGACTATTAACAGCTTCCCCATGGCTACTACTCCCACTACTATTCTTCAGTGCATTATAAAGACTTAGATTAGTACTACTATTATTACTGCTGTTCATAGACTTATGCAATAACTCTGCAAAGTTTACTTTATTTTTTTTTGTTCTAGACTTCATATTAGTATCATTATTATTATCATCTCTATTGCTTTGCGAAGAACTTAATTCGTTTAGAGATAATATTGGTGGGTCTCGCGTTTTATCATTTACTTCATCTTCATCGTCCTCCAACTCATGTGCCATAAATGACGGCAGTCCATCGATGCTATCCGATTCTAGTAAGATACTACATTGTATAGATTTGTTGTGTTTATTAAAACTATACCTTGGACTTCGTGGAGATGGCGTAGTTGGGTTTTGTAGTATAAATATTTGGCGTTTCAACTCAGTGATAATATTGGTTTTATTTTCCATACTCTGTTGAAATTTATTTAATTGCTCCAGCGCATAATCTTTTTCTTGCACCGCTGTAGCAGCTTTTAAATCTCGTTCATGCGCCACCGTGCTAAACTGCTCACTCAATTTACCGTTCTCTAACTTTAACTCATTGATCTCCTCGTACAATTTATCCTGTGACGTTGTATTATCACCTTTCGTTTCCAGTAAGTCGTTTTCCAATTTCTTGTTTTTAATTGCAAACATTCGTATTTGTGAGTGTAAATGTAAAATATCTTGTTTGTGTGCATCGTTTTCAATGCTTAGTGCTTCATAATTATCCAATTGTGTGTTATTAGCCATGCGTCGTTCTTGTAATTCCGTTTCTAGCGTTTCGATAGTGAATTGTAGTTCCTTGACCATTTTATGCGCTTCATCGCTGGCCTTCGTGGCAATTTGATCTACTTCCTCCGAAGCATCCTTCTGCAACATCAATTGATTTATATGTTCATGAAACTCTTCCACTTTTTTCTCATACTTTTGTTCTTGTTGTTTCACTTGCTCTTTATGTTTCAAATGTATCTTTTCAGACTCAATTTTTTGTGCATCAATATAGTTTTTGTACTCATCTACTTGTGCCGTCAGCATGCCCATTTTCTCTGCGTTTGCTTCGTTCTCTTTCTTTGAACTTGTAAATGCACTTTGCATTTTGTCATATTCGTCTGTTTTTGTTTGTAACTTCGACAGCAATGTTTCGTGTGTTTCATTTAAAGTGGTGTATTTGCTGTTCAAAGTTTCATACTGTGAGTTTAATTTGCTCACATTCTTTTCATACGTCAGTTCTTTTTCTGTTGCATCATTGGTATACTCTGCATGTCGTGTTTTTAAATTTTCAATCAGTAGATTTAACTCTTCAACATTTTTACTTAGGTTCACAATTTCATTGGCATCTTTTACATTTATTTCTTTTAGCTCATTATTTTTTAACGTCAACGCGTTTAATTTCGTATTTAACTCAACAATGGCGGATGCATGTAACTTATCTTTTTCATCACCCATATCTGAAGATTTTTCCAACATTTCCTTGTCCTTTAAAAGGCGAGCAATTTGATCGCCTAACAATGCAATTTTGTGTTTATATTTCTCTTTGTCCGCTATGAAGCTGTTTACATCCTCTTGTGAGTCCTCCAATTGTTTTTCAAGCGTTTGTATTGTTTGTAAGTGATCGTTAATATTTTTCTCATAGTTATCAATAGTTTCCTCCATCAACACTTGATGCTGTTTCGTTAAATCTGAAATCTTAGATTCTAATACCTTGTTTGTATCTCCATCGTGCTGTTTCTTCAGCGTAGAAAGAGCTTCATCGTACTGCGATGTTAAGGCGGCATATTTTGCTTCATGCTTTGATGAAACTGTTGCTATGTACTCATCGTGTTTAGTCGCCACATCGAGAATATATTTTTCATGTTTTAATTGGATTTCTTGGACAGTCTCTTTATGTTTCGTTTCCATGTTCGCTGTGGATTCATTATGCGTTGTTATCAATGCGGTAACATCCTCTTCATACTTTCGTTTGATATTGGAAATATCCGTTGCATGTGTAGTTTTTAATGCATTTATTTCATTTGCATGCTCCGTTTTCACAGCGTTCACCTGTTCTTCATGCTTATTAATTGAATCGTTGTGTAATGTTTCATGTGTCTTTAAAAACGTTGCGTGCTGTGTAAGTTTTGCATTTAATTTTTCAATTTCGGACTCGTAAGTCCCAACTTTTTCATCAAACGCTTCCTGTTTGTCAATTAATAGTGTTTGCGATTCTTGTAACTCTGCCTCTAACGTAGTTACTTGTGTCATCAACTCTGCAGCTGTGGTACAGCTATCGTTATATTTTTGTGTCATCTCAATTAGCTCATCGTTAGTAGTAGAAGTTTTTGCTGTTACTGATGCTGCTGCAATCTGTTCCTTTGCATTGGACAATTGCTTGACCAATGAGTCTTTTTCTTCATTGGCAACTAAC
>JACKZZ010017060.1_pt1 | contig 12967 bp, 6 predicted proteins | sample 8027871 | NCBI WGS metagenome assembly JACKZZ01 (sample SAMN15724774, study PRJNA655200) | protist metagenome | isolation source: fluorescence activated cell sorting (FACS) single amplified genomes of... | place: USA: West Boothbay Harbor, Gulf of Maine | collected 2000-07-19
TTCAAATGAATTACAACGCAAGTGTTTTCAAGCAATTGAAACTGAAATAACGATAGGTTGTAATTCTATACGTTCAGAAGAAGGCTTTCTAGGTCGTGGACAACGTCCTACTAATGCTGCTACATATGCTTTGAACATGGGGGCTCGTTCTTTATCCACACCTGTCATAGGTTTAAATAACAAACAACATCGATCGATATCACAAGGCCATGAACAATTGGAGGCTGTAGAGATTGAAAACATTTTGTTTAGTTGTTTAACTTATTTCTATTCTCATAGTATGGATACAAACATTACTACTACTACATCCAATACAACCACTACAACTAGTAATAATACAAATACTAAACGAAGAGTTTCTTCTTCTTCTAGGACCACTTTGCTCTCGAATCTTTTAATCTTATTAAAATCAGGATCTCCACGAGTTCAAAGACTAGTGCAATTGGTATTGCGTTCTGTAAGTACAGGACCTCGGTCTTTACAAGATATTGGAGATATACTAGGATCCGATACTAGTCTATTGATTGAAGTATTATTGGATCGAGTTGCAGATTCTATTTCAAATAGTAGTATTCAAACCAGTACCACAGCGTCTGGAGGGATTAATAGTAGTAGTACTTCTCCTAGTAGTGAATGTCTCTCTAATCCAATTGGCTTTCGAACAGGACAAATTCATCTCATTCTCGCCTCTGAAAGTGTTGCACTATTACGTTGGTTTTTATCGGATCAAGCAGATGAAGATTGGAAAGATCAAGTGACTCGAGTATTGGGAAAAGCAATATTGAATGCTGCTAGTTTGTTTACAGATGAACGACAAGAATCTCAACAATGTAGTACGAGTTTGTTTCAAGAAGTACGTACTAGAGCTTCTATTGTAAGAGCTGTAGCTGCTTTATGTGTCTTTGGAGCACATACAGATTGTTTGCGTATTGGAGGAAAGGTGTCAGTGACTCCAGTGACTAGTAGTAATAGTAATACACGTAGTCTTAATCGTCCAGAAGGAGGATCAAGGGGTAGTATGAATTCTACTGCTTCTACTTCTACTACTGGTAATGATGCTAATTCTGAAACTCCTCCTGTGATTGCTACATTGATAGAATTAAGTGCTGTATCACCTACTGCACGTGTTGTATTTGATGGATCGTTTGATGATTCAGACCCTACTCATAATGTCCAAGAAGTGGCCTTACAATTAATCTCTCCGGTAGAAGAAATCCAATTAAACCATTCAACGATTCGTATTCCTAGTGATATTATTAAAGTCATTCTGATGTTTGCTTGTTTAGTACATGAGGAAGATGACGAGATAGACGACGAAGAGGAAGATCATCATCATCATCTCTCCATCCTTCATTTCAAAACCCTACTCTGTAGTAGAGCCCTGCTCTCTCTTCAGTATCTCTTACGACATTCGTTTGAATCCACAGAACCATTATTAAATAATACAATACCGGATGGGTTATTAGATGCTGCCATTTCACCTGTTGACTTTTCTTCCTTTGTCGGATTAAAATATTTACAAGAGCGTGGAAGAGCAATGATGTGTAGGTTGATAGAAGCATGTACACCTATTGGAAAAGCCATGTATTGTGGCTTAGAAGATCCAGTCTTTGCTAGAATAGAAGAGCAAGAGGAGGAGGAGAAGAATGGAGAAACTACCTCTACGAATAGTAGTAGAAGTAGTACTACTGCAGGTGGTGAAACAAGTCAACAAGACGCAGCACCTGTATTAACAGAAGCAGAACAAGCAAGAAGAGTAATGGCATCCCACATTGCTACAATGGGTTTTGATATTGATTCTTGTATAGAAGGTCTATTGCGTTCAGGAGATAATGAGAATGCAGCTGTTGCTTGGCTTACTAGTGCAGAAGCAGTCGCGTTTCAGAATCGAAGAGTAAGGAACCTTACCAACATGAACAATAGTAGCAATAATAACACCACTACTAACAATGGAGAAGAAGAAGAGGACGATCCAATGCAAGTCTTGTCTTGTCGTAAAGTAAAGGCTCAGGAACTCTTAGCGATCTTCTCTCAACCTCTTTCATTTATTGAAAGTGTATTGGAAATGTTTAATGATGAGCCGAATGCTGCAACCAATTGGATCTTTGAACATGGACATCGATATGCAACTGATGAAGCTCTTGAGTTGATTACGGATACATTTTCTATGGATGCAACGAGTGATTTAGATAATCAAGCAGCTTTAGAAGATATTTCTATGTCTGATCCGTTGATTATTGATCGATGTGATGGTAGTGGTAGTAGTAGAAGTAACGTTAATAGTAGTAATAAACCAGTGACAAGTACGAATGGAGTCTTTGAGGAAGAAGATGGTCATGGTGGTCTATCGGAAGTATGTTTAGCTTCTATCGTACCACCACCACCAAGTACTAGTACTAGTAGTACTCCACTCCCATTCAATCCATCAACTTATCTACCTTGTAATGTAATACTAACCATCAGTGATGACATTGGAAATGTTCAACGTCTATCTGCAAATGGAAGAACAGGAACTATGATATCCGCTAATCCAAAGCATGTATTGATACGTTTTCTAGATGCAGAGTCTGGGATTATGCAAGATGAATGGTATCCTGTATCTAAAGTACGTCGTATTACAAAGATATATGGACAAGATACAAAACAACAGGATGCTGTGCATAAGATTGCATTAACTTCAGAGAGAGCTCTAGCTGTTCATTATGCCCGTAGTGCAGTGGTTGCTATTTTAAGAGGTTGGGATACAGTAAATGGACAAGAGGGGAAGCCTGTAAAGATGGTATTGGATGCGTTGGGAGGCCCACGCCAATTTGTAAACTTTGTAAAGCTTGTCGCTGCTTCGGAGAGAATCTTTTCCTCGGATACATTGACCGCGACAACTACACGTGCTAGTATTACAAATTCAGGTGAAGGACGACAAAGCAGAAGACAGAAAACATCTTCTAGGACGACAAATGGAGCAGCAGTAACCACAACAGCGGCGATTAAGCATGGTAATGGTTGTTTAATGGATTCATTAAGAGATGAAATGATTCGTATTTTAATCAAAGAAGCAGAAAGTGGAAAGGTTTCTGAGATTGAATGGACACGTACTGCGTTTGGCCAAGAAGATGTGGAGGAAGATGTATTAGAATCTTGTCAAGAAGAGAAGGAGATGGTAGAAAATGAACCTCCTTTCTCTTATCAAGAGGAAGAAGCACAAGCCCGCATTACTCAAATGGATTTAGAACTTCAAGAAGCTGTTACTGAGAGTTTATTCAATCTATCTAATAATGGAGATGAACAACTAGAAAGAGGAGTAAATGGTACAGACGAAATGATGGAAATGGAAATGAATGCCGACTTGGCAGCTGCGATTCAACTTTCTTTAAGAGAAACTAATGACTTGAGATTCCAACAACAAGAACAACAACAACAATCTCGTGAACGTGCATCAGGAGCTCGTATGTTGCGTCAAACTTCAGATGCCGAAGCTCAGCAAACAGCTACAACGTATTTACAAGGAGGTATTGATGATCATGATGGGTTTCTATCCACTGTACTTGTTAAAGAATGTGTCTCTCATTTTGTCGAATCTACACGTACTAGTGGTAATGCTACTAGTAGTAGTACTTCACCTTCACCTCTCTTGTATCAGTCTTTGCACCCTTATTATATCCGTAGTGACTATGGTGGACAAATTCGTATCAAGAACGCCACTTCACTACGTGTATTGTTTGATAAACGATGTCATATCAATACGGTGAAGGCTTCTTTAACCTTTTATTCAAATGCAGAACGAACAACAATCATTGCTCAATATGGAGGTCCTGAAGCGAATAACGATTTCAAGTCTCTTATCCTTCATTCGAATACGTTTTGGTTCCGTTTCCAATCTACAACAGATACCAATAACTCTAGTAGTAATACTAAAACTAGTTATGGCTATCGTTTTCAAGTAAAAGCTGTTTCAAGTATACGATGGAGTAATGAAAGTGAAGTGTTATGTAAACCTAGTTTAGAATGGGCTTGTTGGGTACTAGATTTCTTACTGAACGACGCAACTGAACTAGTAGAATGTGGTGCTGTTCATAATCGAGTGATATATGGAGCTTTAGTACGTTATTTACGTTTCCCAGGAGCTCCTTTTAAGAACAGAGTTATACGACTCTTGACTCATCTACTATGTAAACCTTATTTGTTTCCTATCACTCAAGCAGCACTGGATTTGGAGCCTCTAGAAGCAATTTCTGAATTAGTACTAGCACAAGCGAGGTTGGAGATGGAGAAGGGAAGTTTATTACTTCCTACGCGTTTATTACAGTTGGTGGAATTAAGTATGGCTGTAACGAATGCTTCCTTATACTTTAATAAGAGAAAGGAGAGGAAAAGCACGAAGAAGAACAAGAAAAACAAGACTCATTGGTATACGACTGCAAAGGAATTGAAAGAGTTGAGTTTAGGACAAGTATTGAAATCGACGTGTGGTATGATTGATTTCTTTATCGATCCTCCTACTACTACAGGAGTATTAATAGATGAAGAGGCAACTGGTCTTCCAATGGATGCTTTAAAACCCATTTGCTTTGATGTTATGAGCTCTAGTCAAGTTATTGAAACTGTTCATCCTTTCAAATGTGATACTAATAATACTAATACATCGAATGAAGAAGGCACGACGCGTGTGTTAAAGAGTGGTAAAGTTCATTTTGAAGGTGCTAAGCGATTGATTATACGTTTTGACCCTCGTTGTGATATTCCACAATGGAGTACCTTAAAGATTCATTACAAGGTGATACAAAAGGAACACGGTCATGGTAGTAGTAGTAGTAGTAGTGGCAGTAGTAGAAGAAGAAGGAGAAGAAGGGGGACTCGTAGTAGGGATCATATGAATGGGAATGAAGAAGAGGAAGAAGATCAAAAAGAAGAAGAGGACGGAGAAGAAGATGAAGAGTGGGATGATTCTAAAGACGAAGATGCAGGTGCTTATAGACAAAGAACGGATGCTTCTACAACTCGAGTATTGGAAAGAAGTGTTTGTTATGATGGAGGAATGGTGAGTAGTACATTTGAAATGGAAGAAGAACAAGCTAGTAGTAGTATTGGTCCTACTACGTCTACTAACCCATGGTTAAATCGTAAAATGGATATTTGTACCAATGCCATTACCTATTCCTTTGAAACAAGAAATACTAGTAACACTATTACTAGTAAACATTCTACAGAAGACGGACAAGAGTATTTTGGGCTTGCTTTTACAGTCATAGCCGTTGGAATGGATACACGCCAAGAAGAGGAACACTTTTTACAACGCGTAGAAGATATGAATTCAAACAGCTCTACTATCTCTGCGCTCGATAACTTAACGTCTTGTGTAGAATCCATTAATAAAGACTGGACAGCTGTTATGGATGCTCAATTGATGGATTATGTTAATGCCAAGACTGAAAACGAAACGAATACGAGCTCTGCAATTTCAATTAAACCTTATGAGATACAACTGTTTCCAAAAGAAGATGCTCTACGTTGCTCTACATTTATGCAAATGTCTTTAACAAGCATTCAAATGCGATTCTCTATGCTTTTAGCCTTTAATAAGCGTTTGGGTCGTTGTCTAGAGATGATTGATATGACCGATACAGTATCGAATTGGACCATGGCTCATAAACTACGTCGTTTAGGGCATTGTATCTTTATGGATATTAAAATCAAGCTTATTGATGCAGCCATTGAAAAGACTTGTTTTATTCCTGAAGGCGGGAGTGGTGCTAGTAGTAGTAGTTCTGGTAACATGGCCAAGATTACATTAGATCGTATTCTTGCCATTGATTCAAGAGACGAGTGTGAAGTTGAACCATCGATCTCTCAATGCTTCTTTGCTCAAGCATTTCGTCAATTAAATCATGTCAATCCAAAGTTATTCAGGAGAAAGATTGATAATAAAGGAAGACTGTTTCAAGTGAAGTTTGAAGGAGAAGAAGGAGTGGACTGGGGTGGAGTATATCGAGAAGGAGCCAACTCGATGATTGATGATCTCTTTTCTCAACATTTTAATCTCTTTCTCTTATGTCCGAATGGTCAACATGATACAGGAGGAAATAGAGGCATGTACTTACCGAATCCAATGTGTAGTTCTCCCATTGCCATTCAAATGTTTGAGTTTGTAGGCAAGTTAATTGGTATTTCCTTTAGAACAAAAGCTGACTTTCCATTTAGTTTTCCATCTCTTGTATGGAAACAATTGATTGATCAGCCACTAGATAGTTGTTTCGATTTGGAAGGAACAGATGCGATGTTGGTACAAATGTTGGATGGTATTCGTACATGTCATACGAAAGACGGAATTGATACGGAAGAGTTGTTTCAAAACGCTTTTTCTGACCTTGAACTTGTCTTTACAACTTCTAATTGTAATGGAAAACAAGTGGAATTAGTACCTGATGGAAAAGATAGAGTGGTTACGTTTGCAAATCGAATTGAATTCTGTGATTTGGTAGAAGACTATCGTTTAAATGAAGCTAAGATTCAAATGGCTGCTATTAAAAGAGGACTAAGTACTGTCGTACCGCTACGATCCCTAAAGCTATTAACATGGCAAGAGATGGAATTGTGTACTTGTGGAAGTCCTAGAATTGATATTGCCTTATGGAAAGAACATACTCGATACGATGGATATTCAGTGGATGATGAACCTGTTCTTTTGTTTTGGAAAGTATTGGAATCCTTTACAGAAGAACAAAAATCTGACTTTGTACGGTTTGCATGGGGAAGAAGTCGATTACCACGTGGACGTTGGCCTCAACCGTTTAAGTTAACAAAGAAAGGAGGACGAGGAAGTATTACAAGTCTACCAGTTGCTCATACATGTTTCTTTTCAGTAGAGTTACCACCCTATACGTCAGAAGAAACTATGAGGAATATGTTGTTGGCAACCATTACATTTGGATTAGGAGGGATCTTGATGGCATAAAATAAATGCATGGAGGAGAAGAGAGAGAGGAAAGACGAATATTAAAGATTGTACATATAGATATAAATACATCTACCATTATTATTATTATATAAATATTATTAAATATAATAAAGAACTTGAACCATCTGCATAGTCCACAGTCCTTTTCGGTTTTGTATACATATACAAGTTACATGACCTACTCTGTCATATCTTGGTAAGTTGAAGTTCCAGTTGATAACATAACAGCATTTGACTTCATCCAACTAGGTTAATCAGGATTTACATTCGATTGCTTCTGTTTAATTCTTTCCAGAAGGGTAACGTTACTTACTGCAACAGTTTAGAGGCTAATTTATTATTTAAGCATACAGTCCCAATGCAAAATGTACCAATAATTAGAAGTAAACAGTCGAAACAAGACTGGGAAATTTAAACTTTCCATCACAATAACAATGTTCATGCCAAAAGACTCAAGCATGTCCCAAGATGGTTTCAATCATATTTTCTCTCTCTACAAGTAAACTCTATAATGAACATTTTCTGTTGATGATATTATTATTTAGCAATTTGTAGATCAAAATCACCTAAAACTGTGGGATCGACTGGCATTTATTATTTCATTGTTTTATCTTAAAGAAAGGCTGGAGTGGGTTGGTTTCTGTAGATCTAGAACTATTACAAACCTATATATATTATTATGTTTTATGTATTATATTTATAATATAGCTTGTGTTTATTATTTGTATTTAATAGGTAAGAATGTAGAAGCCATTTTAACTACTGATCTAACCTTATCAATATAAGATATAAATTGTTACACAAACAACCAAATCAAGTAAAATCAAGTAAGCCACCCATCATCTTTATCATTTACCATACTCGATGTTTGAAATCCAATGGCTTTGGATGGTTGTGGATTCTTTAGACTTGCTAAAGAAGAAGGATTAGTTCTATTAGTGGCGCTGTTATTCTTTTCAAATACAAGACCTAAATGTGCATTACAAAATGCACATCGTTTAGCATGTTGTTTGTTATCAAAACTACAAAGAGGGCATTGTATGACAAGTATTGTATCCTTTCCATTCGGTTTAGGGCTTTTACAAATATCACATTGTGGTGGATTTCCATTCTTTGAGATTGTTAGTTGTTCATGATAACAAACTTTACACTTCCATGAAGAGGCTGCGACTGTAGGTGGCGTAGTGAGATACGTATTTCGTATCTCCAGATCTTTGGGAAGCACGTGTCCTGTATTGGCATTGTTATTAGCATATACAATCGTGTCATGTACAGGATTATGATACGGCGTTGTTGTATCAATTTTGTTTGAAAGAATTTCTGGGACGTTATTGGTAGTACGTGTTTTAATAGGCGAAGACGGTGATGAACAAGTTATACCACACATGTCTTGAAACACTCTACGGTATGGTACAAGTGTACTACCAATAGATTCCCCCTGTCCAGCTGCTTTAAGAGTATTGGAAAACGCCTTTTGAATCTTTTGACAATCTAAATCCGTTAATGGTAACCCCAGTTGTCTACAAGCTTCACGAAATTCAACATATCTAATCACTCCACTACCTTTTAAATCAAACATTTCAAAAGTTGGTAGAAACGATTTGCCTTGGCATCGTAATTGTTCAATACGCTCATTGATTATAGTTCCAAGACGAGTATACCACTGACTTGTATTAGAAGAAATCGATAGTGTCGTATTTGCTTCTGTTGGCTTATTAATGATCTGATTATTATTATACCGACTAGACAAATGCACTTGATGAATAAAATCCATAAAGCGCACAATATTCACTTGTTTGATTGGTTTTTTCTTTACAAGAATCGCTGCAACCAACATATCAAGTTCCTCTGCTGATATGATTACCTGGGCACTATACAACGACGCTTCAAACTCAGCTTTTGTAATACAACCTGAATTCGATTTATCAAATGAATGTAACGTTGTCCGAATACTTATTTTGTTCTGAGCAGCTTTGACAAGCTTATGAAAAACCTTTTCAAACACTCTCTGAGTATCGAATGACAGGTCTTTCCACTGTTTACTACTATTAAAACTACTGGTATTATTTAACAGTTTATCCACTACAAAAGATGTAAACTTGTGATAAGCAAACTGTTTCTTCTTGTTAGTAAAATACTTTAACATATTGTTACATTCATCACGATTAAACTTTAATCCTAAAGACCGTTGTGTAAACTTCTTCAACTGTTCACTAGTCATAGATTTAGAATGGTGTTTAGGGTGTTTAGCCTGAATCAATTGTCGTAATGTCATTAAGTCTTCTGTATCTGAATTATACTTGTGTCGAATCACTCGAAGAATCATATTTTTCATGTATTCTTCTTCGTCTTCAGACTCTTCAGAAGATGAGTTCGAGAAATAACTACTACTACTGCTACTACTGCTGCTGCTACTATAACCACTCGAATCTTCACTAGAATACTTCCTCCTGTTCATCTTTGTCTTTGTCTTCTTTTTGACCTTTGAAAGAGCTGTGACAAATTCTGAATAACGAATTTGCTTATGATGTCCTTTGGAATAATACTTTGCCAAGTCTTTCAATTGATGATTATCTAATATAGAGTGCCGTTTCCTATCAAGAGCCTTTTCCACCTTTTTACAAAACTTTAATAAAACATCATTAAAAGAATCAATTGTAATCATAGCCTCTTCTACTTCTTCAATACGTTCAAAGCGACGTTTAAAATCAAAGGATTGATCCATTTTAGTATCAAACGAATGAATGGTATCTACAATTTCCTGAATATGATTCGGAAGTTCCTTTGTCGTTTTATTATGTGTACGTTGATGCTTTGTACTGCCAGTAGTTTCATCGGCATCACTCCTTTGCTTTGGCTTGGACTGTGTCTTTGTCTTCTTTACTGTATCTTTCAGCGATCTCGTAGTAACATTCTGCATCAATCGTCTGTTAATATTCATGGCAAACGAACAGAATTCCTTATAGTCAATCCTCATATCAGAATCCACATCAAAAAAGCAAAACAAATCTTCAATTTCGTAATCATTAATCTCAATATCAAACTTTTTTAATGCCTTGCAAAACTCATCTTCTCCAACAAACCCATCTCCATCTAAATCCATCGAATCAAACGCTCGATGAAGATCCATCGGTTTACCCTTCTTCTCAGATAAAGATTTTAATTTTGCTTGAATATGAGCCAAAGTCGCATCAATTTGACTGTATCGTGTAGCTTTTATTTCATCATCATTAGGGCCATGTTCTAGAAAACTTGTAAAATCGTGATAAGCTATCCATGTATCATCATCATTTCCAAATGATTTCATTACTAATTCAATTTCCTATATATAGTTAATAAGATATAAGTAACTACTGTAGTTCTGTAACTAATGCTATTTCTACATACAGCATTGCTCAATTGATTTAAGGCCCCTGATAGACTGAAGACCATCCGTAAATCTTGTAAAGAAATAAAGAGATCATTACCATGTTGATGATATTGAGCATTACTATCATCATCATCATCATTCCTATTGTTTTTAACACTAAACTGTTCAAACAGCTTTTTAAAGTCCGTTGTACCTTTACTCATCAACTCTTCGAGCCCTGCATGAAACTTAACCAATGTTTTGTGCTGTCGTGGATCAATAATAGGTTTTTGGCGTGATTTAAATGATGCAGGGTCTTTCTTTGCCGCAATGATTAAATCACAAAACTGTTGATAGTTAATATTTCCGTCATCATCCATATCGAGAAACCGAAGCAGACGCTTGTTATCCTAAAATATATATTATAATATAGTAACAACAATAGGGAATATAAATACATGTCAACGTACTGAATTGGAAATTAGATTCGTTCCCAAAACTGACATCGCTTTATCAAATTGGCCTTGTGAGATTGTGCCTGAGCCATCCTTATCTACCGTTGTAAACACTCGTTTCAATGTCGCCTTTTCCAACGCGTGTTCAGATTGATTTGATATTCCAATCATTACATGATGTATAATTCTTTCTATTTCTGCATCTGCAACGAGGTGTTGAGCCTGTGCTGCAATAGTACAAGATGCTTCTGAATTGACAGTTGCAAAGCGCTGAAATTCATCAAAATCAATTCCTCCACTGTCATCTGGATCAAAGCGTCTCATTAGTTTTTTAATTTCCTTTAAAATAGCACATATTAATAAGTAAATAACAATAACGATTAATATTTCAAGTTATTAATACCTGTTCAGTCATAAAAGTACCAATATCCATAGACCGAATCTTTTTTTCAAACTCTGCTAAAATAATAGAACCACTCTTATCTTCATCAAATAGTTCAAATGGAATTCTATAATCAAATTTTCCATCTGGAGTAGCTGCAGCATTTTGAATTTCTCCACGCAATGCACGAACTCCTTCAAGGAAGGCAGGACTATCACTGTGAGCAATGAAATCATGACGAGTACTTCTACTGTCAACATTGCCACGAACAACAGATAGAAAACGATCTAGAATGACAGCATTATCACCACCAACATCTGCCCCAGTGTATTGTACAACATATATCAAGTCCTGCGTTAGTATAGAATATACCATTAGAAACACCATTATAATTTAATCTATATATCAATAATACTATGCTTACAAAGATATCCATTATAGGAAGACCTTCTTCAATAGCAATTTCAGAAAGTTCACTGTGCAATTGTTCTACACTTAATTCTCCAATTTCATTCACATCAAGGCGAACGAATACTGAATCATGCTCATCCTCTGCAGGACATTCGTCCACAATCTCTCGAGCTTGTTTTATAGAATGGGCACTATGTGTGATGTATACTATTAGTAAGGATCTGCTACAATACTCTCTAACATATGATAATGATTTACATCTTCTTAGGTTTATGATTAATAAAGGAATGGAAGGCTGTTTGATCCACTTTTCCATTTGTATCTGGGGACATTAATATCATTAATTGATTAAGCTCTTGCTTAGTAAGTCGAGTATCTAATTGTCGAAGCAGCTATGGTATTCAGATAAGCATAAGTTGATTGTGTTTTCAAACCTTCTCTTACTTTATCAATTTGTGGACTTCTTAAAATACCATCGCGGGTTTTAAACAGCTTCCAAGCTGTTAATGAATCAATCATGCCTTCTTTAGCAACTTTACGATTCTGTTTAGAAATAACCCATTCGAGAATCTCTTCGCCTGCTTCAGAAACACGTTTAGCTTGCCTAGACGCATCATCACATGCGCCCGTAACAAATCTCAAGAAATCTACATAATCAACAACGCCATCCTTGTTCACATCGAATCGATGAATGAGTTTAGTGAGTTCCTGAAGGTTATACATTAGGTATTGATATTGACAAGACATTACTGTATACAATACTTACATCATTAGTCAAATGCGTTTGATGGACAGCTAATAGTTTCTGAAAGTCTCTTCTCGATAGCTTCCCATCCCCTGCGGTATTATAAGCTCGAAAACGAGCTCTATAATCATTGCTTTGCCCAATTCCTTGGGGAATATATCTTTGAATATCAGAAGCGACTTCATCTCTATATCATGAAAAGGTTGAAAAACAATATAAAGCCCTTGAGATGTATTCAACCTTACATTCCTGCATCTGTTAATTCTAAATATTGTAGAAATGAATCTAATCTGAGTTTGTTCTTGTTACTAATATCCATCTGTCTCCACAAGTGAAGAAAGTCCTATAATAGAATATAAAGATAATATATACTATGCTTATACCATTCCTCCTCATATAATACGTACTCTCTTCTCCAATTTAATGCCCACACTTTCCAACCCCAACTGCATTGATTGTTTGGTAAGAAAATCACAGTCTTTCGTGTCAAATTCCTGAAACAAAGCCTTCAAGTCAATATTTCCACTCCTGTCTTCAGGGCATTTCCTTCTTAGAGAGACACGTACTCTATTCTCTAACGCATCAATACTAGCAAACAAACTCTCCGATGTCTTACTCGCACTTGGGGATAAAGGAAATGACGTAGGAGTGTCTAAAGAAGCTTTATACTGCT
>JACKZZ010001151.1_pt1 | contig 12963 bp, 9 predicted proteins | sample 8027871 | NCBI WGS metagenome assembly JACKZZ01 (sample SAMN15724774, study PRJNA655200) | protist metagenome | isolation source: fluorescence activated cell sorting (FACS) single amplified genomes of... | place: USA: West Boothbay Harbor, Gulf of Maine | collected 2000-07-19
AAAGAAGATTTAGTAAATTCAGATATTGTTGATAGAATAAAACCAGATAAGATAATTCATTTGGCTTCAATGGCTGGAGTTAGATATAGTATAGATAATCCAATAGATTACGTAAAAAATAACATTGAGGCTTTCGTAAATTTGTTAAATCAATCTATTAGAAATAATGTTTTAAATTTTGTTTATGCGAGTAGTAGTAGTGTTTATGGTTTAAATGCAAAGGTTCCTTTTTCTGAAAATGACAATGTAAATTGTTGTAATAGTCCTTACGCCGCAAGTAAAAGATCAATGGAAGTATTTGCAGAAACCTACAGTCAATTATTTGATATATCATTAATAGGCTTAAGATTTTTTACTGTGTATGGACCAAGAGGTAGACCTGACATGGCACCATATAAATTCTTAAATTCAATTTTGAATGATAAAAAATTTACAAAGTATGGTGATGGAAATTCTTTAAGAGACTATACATATATTGATGATATTGTTGATGGTATAATTTCAGCTTTAGACAATAAAAATAATTTAAAGTGTGAAATATTTAACTTGGGAAATTCTTCTCCAGTAAGTTTAAATAGGTTTATTGAATATTGTGAAGAAGTTACTGGTAAAAAAGCAAAATATGATGTTATTGAAAATCAGTTGGGCGATGTTCCTATCACTTATGCAGACATAGATAAATCAAAGAAACTATTAGATTATAATCCAAAAGTAGGTTTAAGTGAAGGATTAAAAAGAACATGTAAATGGATGATAGATGAACTTTCAATTAATAAAGATAATTCAAATATTAGCTATAATATTATCGTAAATAAGAGAGTATAAAAATTATAGTTCTAAAAATTGATTAATTATTTTTATAAGTAGTTAGATATAATTAATGGATCCTTCAAGTGAAGTAATTTGGAATAAAAGTTATAAGATTAATAATTGGAATGTATATGGAAGTTCAATTGCTGGATTAAGAACATCATTTTATGTATCTGATTTAAATATATTATTGGATGGAGGATATCAAAATTTTTACAAACCAGATAATATATTTATAACACATTTGCATGCTGATCATATAGCAAATTTACATTTGACAGTATTAGAAAATAAAAATAGTAATGTATTTACTAATATTTATTGTCCATTGGAAAGTACAAGATATTTAGAAAATTTTTTAAAGAGTTTCTTTTTTTGTAACTATAGTACAGAAAAAGTAAACTTTGAAAAAATTTTTAAGATTCATGGATTGGTACCAGGTCAAAAAATAGAAATAATTTTGAATAAGAAAAAATTTATAGTTGAAGCAATAAAATCAAATCATGTTGTAAAAACTTTAAGTTATGGTTTTAGTTTTGTAAGTAAAAAATTAAAAGAAGAATATAAAGATTTGCCTGGGAAGGATTTAGTATCTTTAAAGAAATCAGGTGTAGATATTGTAAATGAGATAACAACAGGGGTATTACTATTTGTTGGCGATACAGATAAAGAAATTTTTAAAGATAGTAGTTTTTATAGTTATAAAAATATAATTATAGAATGTACATTTTTAGATGATAATGACATAAACTTGTCAGCGGAAAGAAAACATTTACATTGGAATTATTTAGAAAAAATAGTAAAAAATAATCAATTTATAAACTTTTTTATAATTCATATTTCTCCAAGATATTTAAAAAACTATATGTCATATATAAAAAATAGTTATGATAATTTAACCTTTCTTTATTAGAAATAAATTATATTCATATATATTATAAATTAATCATCTGAAAAAAATTGAAAAATGTAAGGTATAAAGTCCATAATGTTTAGCATTATTAAAAATGACAAGTGAAATGAAGAAATCAGATCAATATTCAACAGCTATTGAGATTAGATCTCTTAAGGATTTGAATCAAAAACAAATATGTTCGAGCTATTTTCAAAAAGTACTCGAAAACAAGAAAACTGTAGGTAGAGACTTTTGTGAGAAAAATAGAATAAATAAGAATAGGAATATGAATTGTTCCTTTTTGTGTGAGAGTAATCAGGAATTGTATACGTTTTGGGATAGTTTGGTAGCTATTGATACTATGAAAGAAAGAATTAAATCTAATAGTGAATCAAAAGAAAAATTGGTAGAGTTAGAATATGTGATGAAAGAAGGATATAAAATTCTATATGAATTCATTAAAAATGTATATGTTTCGATAACAGAAAGAATGAATAATCATGATAGAGATTTTAAAATAGTTTTAACTGTAGATTCTAAGAAGAGTGGTAAAGATATAATTGATACAATTATAAAGTATTATGAGGTTTCAAATGATTATTCTCCTTATCATCCAAATGATTCAGTTAAATTACCAATATTTACAAGAAAGAATAATTCATCTACTCTTGGGAAACATAACACTAATTTGGATTATCAAATTCATTATATAGCTAGAGATATAGGAAGAATATTTGGATCCTGTCCTACTTACAGTGATGGAGAAGAATGTCGACATGGTCTGAAGTGTAGGAATAGTATCCATTTAACTGTTAGTTCAAAGCGAGGTGAAGTTTTATATTCAATTGATGATCATTTGAAATCATTTAGAGAGTATATAAGTGATGTAGCAGATAATATTTTTAATGACTTGTCTGTTTATTCAGAGGAAAAAAGTCAAGAATTAACTGTTAATACTTGTGAAAACAATAGTGTTAATAGTCTTGGGTATAGGAATGCTTGTAGTAAACCTGAATCGAAAATAAAGCCTGTTAAGGTATTGAAAGATAATACTAAAGACAGTGATTATAATATTAATTATTGGTCTAAGCATTGGTTCGGTGATGAAGGTGTTTCAAACATTAACAAGTTGATAGATGAAATGAATGAGAAAGAAACTGAGAGGCCTGAACTGTCTAAGCTTATTAGAAGATTATTGTGGAAATCAAACAATTCTTCTTCTAAGAATAAGAATTTTGATAGTAAAGAAATTATGATGCAGTGGAAAGCTTATCAGGGGTATAAAGATGGAACCAACAATTATAACATTGATTATGTATCTATCAATTGTGCTACTAGCGAGAAGCATCTTTCGGCTGATTATAAAACTACTTGTGATGATAAACAGAGACTACACAAGAATGGTAGAAAAGATTCATATCGTTATAACAATTTTGGAGGAAATGATTCAAGAGTTAGTTCTGGTCACAATGTTTTTAGTAAAAAGATGGAAAATTTACAAATAGATAATATTGAGAATATGCATCTTGATGTGATGGCAGAATACCTTGACATCAAGATTTTTGAAGATTCTGTTTTCTTGGTTCCTACTCCTAGGGAATCTAGTAGTTTTACTAGTAAAGTTAGACATTACATTGATAATGAAAATTATGGATGGATTGGTGAAGAAAAGGATTTAAAAAAGCTAGAAGAAATGGTTTTTGGAATGACTGCACCTGGTCTATTTTTAAAAGACATGTTTCAGGATAGAAATATTATGAATGAGTATAAATATACTTTGAACGCCTCTCTTATAAATAAAACTGATTTTGATCATAATTTGTTTGGAGGGAATTGGATTTTGAAAATGTATATTGAACATCCTAAAAATTTCCTATGTCTTATGTTTTATTTCAAAAATAAAGGAAAGAAGGAATATGAAGGTATAGATATTAAGATGTGTATTAAGCAATATTGTTGGTATGGGTTTAAATTACAAGACTTAAATGACCCTCATTGTATCAAGTTGCATATTGAGGGAATAGATTCTATACTCTTTAGTACTTTTCCAGAGAATTTAAATAGACTTGACCTATCTTCAAAGTTTAATAGGGAGAATTTTTTGAATGTTTTAATTGATTATCTAATTAATCGTGCACTAACAATTCAACTTTCTAAATTTGCAAAAGATGAACTAGAACAATATAGAAAGAAGACCGAAGATACGTTTGAGAAGAATGTTATTGTTCAAAAACTTCACCATAAGTTTTTGGAAATGTTGTCTGATAATGAAACTAAAAAAGACGTATTGAAGAATGAAGTTTATGAATTAACAATTAATGAACTTGAGAAAGAGAAGGAATGGACATCTACTTTAATGAGAAGAGAAGGTAAAAGAAAGAATCAGATTACATCAGAATATGTTTCTAAATTGATTGAAATGAAACTTGGATTAAACAAACCTTCTACTAGTATAAAAGATAATAAGAATTCAAAGGGAACATTTGAACCTATTCAAGTAAGATATGGTAGAATTTCACCTTTTTCGAATGAGTACAGAGATAGTATGAGAGAAATCGGTAAAAAGAAGGAGTCTAATAATGCTTCTATGGAGAAATTCGAAAGGATGTACAAAAATCTTTCTAGAAAGCTACATAAAGATACATTTTGTGACAAGGATTCAATTAGAGAGGAGATGAGAATAATTAAAGATGTAAAAATTCCACAATTGGAGGCAAGCAATAAGAACTTGTATATGGATGAGGATCAAAAAAGAAATAACGAGGGTGAATTAGGTCTTGATAGCTTGTGTGGCATTTTGGCTAGAGCTGTTAATAAGAAGCTTGAAGATCCAGTCAGTGAGAGACCAATCAGTGAGAGACCGATTACACCTCAAGAAATTAAGAGTGGAGTATTCACATTTGAGGAGAGAACAAGATCACACTCAAGTACTTCATTTGATAATTAGATTCCAAATTCATTTATTTTAAAATTATGATTGTGAATTTAATTACATTAACAAAAAAAAATTTATATCTAATTATAATGTTTTATAGTACAAATGGAGAATTTGAATTTAAAAATAATTTGATAGAGAAATTTAGTGATAGTATATCTTGTGGTTTTAAAACTAAAGAAGATATTCCATATGGTATTGATATTGGAGGAGAGAATATTGTTAATTGGAGTTTTAATCATTATTTTAGTATAAAAAAAGTTAAATTAGAATATTCTTCTAAGGATTATTTAAGGGTAGAATTTAGAAAAAAAATTGTTGATGGAATTGAGAAATCACCATCAATTAGAAGATACGAACTTAATTTAAAAATTCCAGAAGTAAAAGTTTATACAATTGCAGTAGGTGGTGGATCTGGTGGAGGAGATATAAAATATAATACTGGTAAACAAGGAAAAGGTGGTGGTGGAGGAGGAGTAGTATTTGGAAATCTTTCATTTACAAATAACAAAACATATGTAGTTTTGCCTGGTTATGGTGGACCTACAGATGGTAATATAGAAGGTGAAGTTACGGAAATTTATGACGCAAGGTTTCCTGATGTACCTCAAGTTAAAGCTGGTGGAGGCGGTGCGGATGGTATTGAAAAAGGAGGTACTTGTTTTGTTCAAGAGTCATTAAAAGACGGAGAGTTTTTAAAAGATGATACAGCACTAATTACTAATGATACACAAGTTGGTTTTACTGAAGGTCTAAGAAAATTTAACGGAGAAGATAAAAATGAAACTTTAAATTGTGAAAATTTTACAAATACTTTAAATGATTTTAACGGTATTTTATGCAGATTTGATGGAGATACCTATTCAGGAGGAGGTAAAAGTGGAATTACTAATTATAATTTAAAAAGAAATGGTAATTATTGTTGGGATGATGGTAATTGTTCAGAAAAAATTAAAAAGAATTATGGAAGAGGTGGAACTGGAAAAGGGTGTGGTAATACTACTGATATTAATAAAGGTGTTGACGGTGTAGTAATTTTTTATATTGATTTTGATAATATATTACTAACTGGACAATCAATTAAAGAAGAAGACAAAGATGAGTTAAATGTACCTGATCAGTGGAAAAAATGGATTCCAAATGAAATTGTTAATAGATTATTTATTCAAAATAATTATTTTGAAGATGTAAAAGAAAAAAATATTTTATTAAGAGATGGTGTAAGTACAGTTGAATTTGCAGATATAACAGGAGGGTTTGATAATAATACAGGAAGATTAGATTTAACTGATATTAATATTGGAACTGATTTTGATGGTAATGAAAAAAAATCACAAATAGTAGTTTCTGGGTGGGAAGCTTCTGGGAATAAAGTATATGTTTATTCTAATAATTATGAACCAGATGAAAATGGTAGAATGCCTGCTGTTTCTACAAAAGGAAATCATTTTATTGGATTAAGTAGAGAAGATAATTCTGATTACCCTACAATTACAACCGAAACTGAAGGATATAAGAAATCTAGTTGGCCGTACACTTTGTTAGTAAGTTGCAGAAAAGATCCATTGTGTCCAAGTGATCAGATTGATAATAAATTGAAAATAGAAATTATTTTTCAAGGAGATGGTCCAATAAAAACAAAAACATTTATATTTACTGTCCCTGATGATGATAATTGGATAATAAAACCTTTTTCTTTTGAAAGTTTATCAAAAAAATATACAATAAGAATATCTAATATCACTGATTATGACAAGGCATGGGGTTGTCAAAATGTTCCACAAATATACATTGATAATATAGAAATTGTTACTGAAAAGGTAATAATACCTAGTAATGTAAAGAGTGTAGACTGTAAAGGTAAATGGTCAAGTTGTGATGAAAATTGTATTAAAAAATGGAATATGGAACAATTTCCAGAAGGTCCAAATGGAAAATGTAGTTATGTAGAAAATCAAATAGAGTTATGTCAATCAGGAGAAGGTAGTTGTCCTTTAGATAATGATTGTAAAGGTGAATGGGGAGAATGTGATAGAGATTGTTTAAGAGAATGGAGACAAACTAAAAAAGCATCTGGAAAAGGAAAATGTAATTTTACTAATGGAATGAAAGAAAAATGCTACAAAAATTCTCCAAATGGTCTATGTAATAAATATGATGAGAATCAAGTTAACCAACCTACTTGTGAAGAATGTGCATCGGTAGATTTTTTAGTAATGTTGGTAATTATAGGATTAATTATTGGTTTTTTAATTAATTTTGTGATATTTGATATTAAAATTAATAGTAAAAATTAAAATAAATTAATTTAATAAATATTTTTTATATTAAAAAATATTTATTCTATGTTATTTATATGGTAGTTGGAAGTTCTAATAATACTTATGATCAATATCAAAGTTTTGAAGATCAAACAGTAGAAAATACTCAAACTAATGAAAATAATAATGTAGTAAATAACACTGAAGGAAATAACAGTGGATATACTGATGTCTATCCAGATATTGATACAAGTGAAACTACAGAATTATCAAATGTTGAAGTCAAAAACACACTAAATAATTTGGAAAAAACAGAAAATAAAATAAATTACATTGATTTGGATGTTACTAATAATAATGTTAATAATATAGAAGTAAAAGATAATAAAATATCAAAATTTTGCAAGAAAAATTTTGGAAAACATTATAAATTAATTGTTTTTTTGATAATGGTTGAAATGGCTATATTTGGATTTATAGTTTATAGATACATGTCAAGACCTAAATTACCTGTTAATATGCCACCAGAAATGATTGTAAATAATTTAAGAAGATTTAATTAAAAACTGATATTTATATTTATTCATTCTTTGTAATACAAAGGAATTTATGTTTCTATTAATGTAATCAGAACAGTATTTATTATAATCTATTATTTGTGATCTAATATCTTTTTTTTTATTAATTGGTAAATTTTTTATTATAAGATCTATATCTTTCTTAATTATTATAAATTCATTTTCATTATTTAATTTGAATTTATAGTCATTAGTTATTTTTATTGGAAAATATTTTATGTTGTTTGATAAATTATACAGTTTTGAAGATTCAAATCTTTTTAGATAAGAATCAGTGTTTAATAATCTTGTTTTAATTTCTTCTTTTATTGTTAATTTTAGATTAGTAATTAGTAACAATATTTTTATAACCTTATCAAAATCTACAATTGGTTCTTTAAATTTAATAATTCGTAAACTATGTAGTTTATTTAATTCTGTAGTTAAATTATTTATATTATTTAATATTCTATCGAGAAATCTTAATTTTTTTAAGATTTCGTTCATATTAACTAAAATTTGAAAATAAAAATTGAAAATATTATAATATCTAAATTTTATAGATTTATAATATGTCAAAAGATAATTTTTTAGGAAAAGTAGATAGTGATATTAATGTTCTTGATGAATTAAACAAGACATACGATTTTTGTCCTAATAGTAACACTATAAGACCATCTGAAGAAAAAAAAGAGAAAAAAATAGAAAAAATTATACAAATAAAATATGATTGGTATAATATAAAAGATTTTATAAGTCATACTGTTTTTGGATTGAATTTTTATGAATATATCGAAGACGAAGGATTAGTAAAAAAGTATGTTAAATATAGTGATGAAATTAATAAAAAGTATGTATTTATTGAACAATTTTTCCCATATGATGTTAAGGGAAATCATTGGGTAATGTGGTATCCAACAAGATATCAAATGAAATCAGATGATGAGATATCAGAAGATATATTTTTAGAATTAAGTTGTATAGTTAAATCTAATAAATTTAATTTTTGTTGGTATATTAATCCGACTATGACAATACCTGACTTTTTTCATGTTCAGGTATTTTGGGATTTTATTTAGCTATTATAAAAAATTGAAAAAAAATATAGATTACTTCCGACATTTTTAAGAAGAAAAAATTAAATGTTATATTGTTGTAAAAATATTGTTAAAAAAAATTATATTATAAATATTATATGTTTATTAGGGTTAATATTATTATTAATACCTTTATTTGTTGATAAAAATTCATATTTATCTAATTATAATGAAAGGTTAGATAGAGAAGTTTTTGATTGTTATTTTGGTAGAAATAGTGAACATATACATGATGGAAAAGAAAAATATCATTTTGCAGCTATTAATATTATGTTAACTATTCCATTAGCATTGGTATTATCTGTGATATGGAATATTATATTTGATCATATTCAATTAAAAAAATTATGTATGGAAAGTATTGGGTATATTAATATGTTAATATTTGAAAGATATATATTATGTATATTTCAAGTATTACCTTCTTTAGTTTCGTTCATATTTATATTATGTAAAAGTTATTATACAGGTTTATTCTTTACACAATTTTATAGAATGTTTGGGTTGATGTTATGTTATATTTGTATTTTAATTTTAAGAAGATCTAAATTTAATATTATATGGAATGATAATGTTTTATTAATAAAATTATTATTATATGTAGTCGTAAGTAATACAATCTATTATTGTGTTAATTTTAAAGAATATACATATATTATAACTATATTTTTTAGTAGTTATTTAATTTTTAGTTGCTATTATACAATTTTATATTGTAAGAAATTAAAAATTTATTATAGCTCTTTACCAGAAATTAATAAACATAACGAGCTTTTATGTTTTTCAATTTTAATAATTGAGATTGTTACGATCGTTTGTCAAATTATTATATTTTTTGTTAATGGTGGTAGATTAATAGATAATTCAAATATGAAAATGTGGATAACAGTGTGTATAATAAAAAATGTTCAATTCTTAATTATTATTACAATTTATAATAGAATTGTTGGTACAAGATTAATGTCTTCTACTGAAAGAGTAAATTCTCTTGAAAATTTCATTAGACAGTTATCTCATGAAATTAGAACTCCATTAAATGTTTTACAAATGGGGTTAGATGATTTGAATCAAAAATATGATTTATGTTCATGTGTATCTCTAGAAATTAAAAATGGAATAAAATCAACTGTTAATGATTCTATAGAATCTGTTGATGTTGTTGTTGGTATTTTAAATGATATTTTACAGATAGATAAATTAACTTCTGGATGTCAAGTATATGAACTTATTCCAGTAAGTTTAGGAAAATTTATTAAAACAACTTCTAATCTGTTTAGATTTAAAGCTGTTTTTAAGGAAATTAATTTTGATTATTCAATTAGTGATATTGATGATATTATAAATACAGTGATTAATATTGATCCTATAAAAATGGCAACTGTATTAAGAAATTTAATTTCTAATTCACTAAAGTTTACAAAGAAAAATGGTAATATAAAAATAGATATAAAAAAGTTTATAAAAATGAATACTACTATAAATCAAATAGTACCAGAAAGTAATTATGATATAGAGATAGGAAATCCAAATTTTGTTAGAATTGAAGTAATTGATGATGGTATTGGAATATCTGAAGAAAACATACATAAGCTTTTAAATAAACCGTTGCAAATTGAGGCTAACAAAAACCAAGGAGGTGATGACAGTGGTTTCGGATTATTAATTAGTAAAAAGATTATTGAAGATCATGGAGGAAGAATTAGAATTAAATCAGATGGATTAGAAAAAGGTAGTACTTTTATAGTTGAAATTCCAATTATGAATATAGAAGATATGGATAATATAATGAGAGAAAAATATGATAAATTTATGAATAATGATACTGATGATAAAGTATCAAATAGAAATATTATATTGAGAAATTCAATACCTAATCAATTAATTAAAAATTCAGTTGAATGTAAAGAAATAAACGAATTAATTATAGATAGATCTAAATCTAAAATTCTTATTGTTGATGACTCCAAACCTTCCTTAAAAATGCTAGGAAAATTATTAGAATCATTAAATCTTAATTTTATAACTGCTGAAAATGGAAGAGAATCTGTTGAAATTATTAAAAATGATAATGATATTTCAATTATACTAATGGATAATAATATGCCTATAATGAAAGGTGAAGATGCAACAAAAGAGATTCGTGATTTAGGATATACAAAACCAATTTTAGGAGTAACTGGAGCTTTGTGTGATATTGATATACAATCTTTTATTGAGAAGGGGGCTAATGAAATTATACCTAAACCATTAAAACGTGATAAATTAAATGAAATATTAATAAAATATGGAATAATTTAAAATTAATAATTTAAGATTGAATAAATTGAAATAGCCAATATACATCCAATAAAAGTGTTAATAAAATTAACAAGTTCATTATTTAACCAATTTATTTTATTTTGTGAAGTTGCACCTATAAATGATTCAGATGTTGTTGCTAATATAGAAGATATAGTACAAATAGCTATGTCATTTGGATAAGATATTATATTGAGAAAATAAGCAATTACAGATAATATAATACTGCCTACTATTCCAGCACAATATCCTTCTAAACTAATTGCTCCTTCGGTTCCTTTTGGAACAGGTTCTAATGTAGTTATTAATAATGTTGTTTTTCCGTAGACTTTTCCAATTTCACTTTGAAAAGTATCTGATAATTTAGTTACTAGTGAAGAAGCATAACCGATTTTCAAAAGATTTATAACTTCTGGATTTTCCCTATATATAAATGTTAACATTGCACATATCATAGCAACTCCAGCAGATCCCCATACATTTTCTGGACCCCTCATTCCTTCTCTTTTTTCAGCTATACCTAATTTTTCTTTTTCTTCTATACCTATTTTGGTGACAATTGATCCAAGTATTAGATAACTAACACAAAATAAGTAAGCTTGAAATCCTAATAATGTCCACAATCCTACTCCTAGAATACTAGAATGTACTAATCCATTTTTAGTTAATGACTTTTGAGAAGAGTCTTTTAAAAATGAATAACCAATACCATTTATTAATAAAGAATCTTGAAAATTATAGAAATATTGTATATTATCTTGTGGAATCATATTTAATTTTCCCGTAGATTTAATAAGTGAGTTTAAAGGAAAACTGAAAGAATACACCAATTTTTGTCCAATAAAAATAAATAAAAATAATTTTAAAAAATTTAACATTATAAGTTTAACTAAAAATTCTTTTAAGTAAAGTTTCAATATTCTATTTCTTTATTTTCACTTATTAAATTCTGTATTGATTTTTTTATATAAATTAAATTAGTTTATAATTACATTTTTTAGGGATTATATACGAAAAAGCACCATTATTAATAAATTCTATTTTTTTTACATTGTTTTTACCAATACTATTTTCAATAGATTCAAATAGTAAATCTAATTGACGTTCTGTAAACATACTTAATAATGAATAATTTACAAGGCATCTATTATCCCATATCAATTTACGAATTTTATTATTTTCACCTATTATAGGATGATTATAATTTCTTAGTGTAATTTTGAATCCTCCTTCCAATCTTTCAAGTACATTTAATTCTTCTTCATTATTAGACTTCTTAGTATTGTAATATTTAATTATACTTTTGTAATCGATTGTGTCTACATTGACCCTTATAGTGTACATATTTATATTAAAATATAAGTTGATTATATTTTAATATTCAATTTTTTAGTCTTTATCTGAATCTAATTCATGCCATGGCAATTTAGGATATTCATGATGATTTTTGTGGTGACCAAAATTATAACTAGTAATAGTAATTAACCATTTTGGTAAATTTGAATTTTTTATTATTCCATCTTTTTCATGAACCAAATATGTTCCATAAAAAAATAATTGAACTGACGCAAATACAGAAGGTATTAACCAAAAAAATATTAAATTATCATCATTAAAATTACAATATTTAGATAAATTATAAACAATTAATTGTATGATAACTTGATATAAATTTATATATCTAGTCATAAATTTAAAATACCAAATTATTGGATGATTATCATCAAAATCAGGATCTTTACCAACTTCTCCTGGAAATTCATGATGTAATCTATGTTTTTCTGAAAATTGTTCTAAGAAAAATCCTCCGTAACAAATAAGTGATAATCTTCCAAGAATTTGTTGATATAAATTAGGTTTTTCTGCATGATGAAGATCATGTGAAATTATAAATAAACCAACATATTGCCAAGTTAAAGTTAATATATGAAATGTGGTTAGCAATAATGAGTGTGAATCAATGTTATAATTAGTCATTAAATAATTTTCATGAACGCCCCAAAAACCAAATACAAATGTATTAATTAAATTTGATTTCATTATTGGATTAATCTTAGGTAATATTGATCTAGGAATAAATTTCATTAGTAAATATGGTTTTATTACTTTA
>JACKZZ010012936.1_pt1 | contig 12960 bp, 11 predicted proteins | sample 8027871 | NCBI WGS metagenome assembly JACKZZ01 (sample SAMN15724774, study PRJNA655200) | protist metagenome | isolation source: fluorescence activated cell sorting (FACS) single amplified genomes of... | place: USA: West Boothbay Harbor, Gulf of Maine | collected 2000-07-19
GGAAACTCTCAGGCCCAATTTAAAGTTTGTAACGAAGATAACTATTAGTATAATATAAAATTAAAAACAAAAAAACAGCTCGAAATAATTTTAATATTAAACTAAGTAACTTATAATAGTACCTCAGATGTTATAAATTTATAATAGTACCTCTGTCTATGTAATCCCCCAAGAACAAGTAATTGCTTTCTGGTGGAAATCCTCCGTACTCGAACAGCCTCAATAAATCATGGTATTGCCCATGAATATCGCCGCATATTTTTAGAGGTGCCTCCAACTCAAGTAGTGCTGGCTGCGACAATACAATCATCCGCGTAGCATTACCTGTGCATTATTTACTTAAAAATCTATTAATATGCTCAAAATGTGATAATAATATATCGTTCATAGAGACCTAAAAAAAGTTTTTAAAAAAAAAAAAAGGTAAACAATCATTGGAAACGATCTGTCTGCTGATGTGCTACAAAGTAAAGTACCCCGAGAATTTCTTCCTCTTGCGGGGGAACCACGAATGTGCATCCATCACAAGGATTTACGGTACTTGAATTTCTTCTAATATTAATTAATGTTCTACATAATATAGTGCGGTGAGAGACCTAGCTCTAGTAGTGCGGTGAGAGACTCTATTTATTATAGTGTCCTCCAATTTGGAGTCTGAACTTATTATTATTATTATTATAAGAAAATGTCTATGTCTAAAGTGTTCCGAAATTATAATAAACCCTAAAAACCGTCTGACAGGCTTCTATGACGAGTGTAAGCGTCGGTATAATATCAAGTTATGGAAGACATTTTGCGATGCCTTCAATTGCTTTCCTGTTGCGGCCGTGGTTGACGAAAAAATTTTGTGCATGCATGGGGGTCTCTCTCCAGAAATCACAACAATGGACCAAGTGAAGCGAATCGTTAGACCAACAGACGTGCCAGATACAGGTAAAGAATCTTCGCTTCACTTGGTCCATTCTTGTGATTTCTGAATCAGTCTTTAAATGCCAACTGTTATTAATATTAAATTTATTATTAAGTTACTATTAGACTTCTCTCTTTCATTATTATAATAAATTTTAATTATAATATACTCTACTAGTACCATAATATTACGTATATTATTACTATTATTATTATTATTATTATTATTATTATTATTAATCTAACTAACTAGGTCTGTTGTGCGATTTGCTGTGGGCGGATCCGGAGAAAGATATCACCGGGTGGGCTGAGAACGACAGAGGTGTTTCCTTTGTTTTTGGTCCGGACGTGGTCCAGAGTTTCCTCAGAAAACACGACATGGACCTCATCTGCAGGGCACATCAAGTGGTTGAAGACGGGTACGAGTTCTTCGCAAAGCGGCAGTTAATCACGCTCTTTTCCGCCCCAAACTACTGTGGAGAATTCGACAACGCGGGGGCTATGATGACCGTCGATGAAACACTGATGTGCAGCTTTAAGGTGTTAAAACCAGTGAAAAACGCGAAAAAATAAATCTGATTCTCTGAATCAGTCTAGTTGTCTTTCTCGAAATTGGGAAGAACCAATGATTATAGTATTTAGTATTTACACTATTATAGCTATTAAAAAGTAAATTATTTTTCATATTAGACACACACGTACAAGATTTAAGTTCAAACAAATTTTTGATACCATCTTTGAGCATTGGTCATTGAACTCGTCTCAAAATCGACATTTACAACATTTCCACATTTCATTTATAGTAACTACGTACAAGATAAAAGTGCAGAGTCGGTTCGTTTCTAGAGAAAGTTTTTAGAGATAGTAATGATATTATAATTTGTGTATAAAAATTAGTTTCTGTTTAGGTGCAAATAATAGTAAGAAGAGCCATGCGTCCTTAAGTAACAAGAAATATTTGTGCTTTTTTCCTACTTCGGATCTAATATTATTACAGTTGATGGTCGGTGTGAAATATTCAGCAGCACATGTAATTTATTATTTTCAGTCGGTGCTCTACTACTACAGTGTAGGTAATAATATGATTAACAAATTTTGATTCATAAATAGATTCTAAATTTAGTCCTTTATTATATTAATAAAATGTCTAGCGATATATATTAAGATTCAGAAAGCGATGTTTTTTCAAGGTTCTCTCTCTGTCACGGTGGATTTACGACGCAACGCAGATCTAAACATTACTAGCATAATATGTGAGAATATAGAATAGTAGTATGTATACCGCATAAATACTACTAGTCTAATTCGTGTAGGTGTAGTACGGGTAATATCACAGACACGCTTTTTTTTTTTTTTAGCGAAGATGGTTTGATAACACTGTGATGGAAGTTGATGAACCTTGAAATAATATAAAATTTTCTGTTTACATTTTCTTACAGGTTGCTCCTCCGCTTAAAAATCTAAACAACATATTATTAATACAATATTTATATCACAGTCAACAACAGTCAACAACAGTCACACTCACCTCTGCAACAACGAGTTTATTATAATACTTAAAGTCTGATATTAATATTATTAGGAAGGACCATATTATATAATCATAAAATTCCTGTCCCACCAAACAGGAATCTATCTTGTGTGATAAATTATTGATTAAGGGAGCTATCTGCTTCTAGGGACTCTTTCCGTTGTCTCTTCTTCAGGATTCTATTATATTATTGCTTATAGAACTCTTGACCAAAAAATCCCTTTTACGCTTTCAATGCTACCTAAATCAAATCTTCTCCTAATATTATTATATTTGTAGTTTAAGTCCGTGCCGACACTTAATAATAAAGGTATTAATAAATCTATTATTTTCTTAATATTATAAAATGGACGAATAGCCTCTTATAATATTACTTTTACTGTAGTTTTAAATAATTTATGATAATATAATATATTTCGATAATATTTATGCGTCTTTCAGATATTATTTTCAGGTGTTTTAAAAGAAACCAAATAAATATTGGGTGGTTCTCTCATGTATTTGCCACTTTTTTTTTTTTGGAGATCTCTTCATGCGGGAGCACTATGCATTCTCAAGTATATAGGTGCTAGTAGGTCCGTGCTAGTAGGTCCACAGCAGTGTTTATTCCACAGAGTTTATGCAAGTTTTTTCTTCTTATTCCGACAATGTTTTAATATTAGGGATATTAATATTTTAAAGTATCTAGCGGCAACAAAAAAGTGTAATTATATAATATATTCTGTGAATTATTGCTGAAGGGGTGCTTAAACCTAATGATGATGACGTTAATATTATTATTATTTAAAAGTGGTGTTTCCTCTAGTTTGCACCCATCACTTTAGACACGGTCTCCAAATCTCGTGAATAGATATCCATAGACTGCATTTTAGTGTGTAGCATTTTATAATATTAATATTAATTGATTTGGAGAAAAAAATTTTGACTGTTAATATTTTTATTATTAATAGGGTTCGAACCCTATAATAGTATATTATTATTGAAATCAGATAGTACTTGTCTGTGTGGTGTTCTGCGTGTGTTAACAATCAGCTGCGTGCCGCTTTTGATATTATTTTTAACAATAGACTTAGTACCGGATATATGTTATAATAGCTCTATTATTAGTACTAATAGCAAGGAATCACACATTATTATATTGTGCCTCTGAAATTTAAAGCTAAATTAAATTTTTATCTCTATCAGGAGAACTTATTAATGATTTATCGATCAAATAATTATAATAATTAAATATGTTGCAGTGGATCGACACTCATCAAACTAATTATCCAACAACTGAGCCCTCTTGTAGGTCTCAGACGGATCCAGCATCAGAGAATCCAGGCACCAGAAAAAGAAGTCTGAGTTGTGATGAGTTGTCTGATAAAACTTTGCTGGTCGTCCGGCCTTACCGCTGTTGGAACATTGGGCACCTCATTCTGTTCGGAGGCTTGACGATCTTCTTTTTTCTCAACTGCGTCCTGCTGCCCTTCTTACGCGAAAGAGGACTGCTTCAGGGGGAGCCTCAGTCTTCCTCTTCCTCTTCTTCCATTTTGGAGCCTGACAAGTTGATATCTAAACCAACATCATCATCAACATCATCATCTTCTCAGGTTGACAATATTGAAAAGGTGCCAGAAATGAGGCTTGAAAAGACGTTAGTAATAGTGCCTCCGGTGTTCGAACACTTGGCTTATATAAGTGCGTTGGCGGGATTTCGTCAGCACATTCTGTTCGTTCTGTTGATCTTGCTTTTTGCCACCGGAACCAGGCAGGTTTTGCTGCTGAAAAATCGGATTGTGCTGAGCTACGGCCCCTTCCCGCTATGCATCTGCATGACCAACGTGCCCTACGAAGCCATTTCGGAGATCGAAGTCGTCCGCTGGCCCGGCTGGGGGACGGTTTTTTGGGCGGGACCTGGAGAGACAGGGTAAGCAGGCATTTAGAACGGTTTGATTAGTCGTTTAATATGGTCCAAGGCTATATACTATAATACTACTTAACAGTCCTTTCGCCCCCCATGGCGGTCTATAAATTTAGTACAGATTTTATTTATTTATGCTGCCAAAAATAGCAATTGGACGAGAGCTCCAATGAGAGACTCTGGTGTGTTTTTAAAACATTAATATTAGTTTAGAACTGCGTGTGCTAGCGTCTCTTGGTGTTAGAAACTGGTGGCGCGATGTTTGACTAATAGTAATATACTAGCTGTCTACATTTAAAAGCAGGTGCTCTGCGTCTGTGGCTACGATGCTGGCTTTGGTAATAGAGTTTTTGTAATGACTTCAAATGAAGCGCAGATTTAGAAAGAGTAGCATGGTTAATAATAAGCAGGTACAATTCTCCCTCGGCGGTCTCAAAAGAAGAAAAGACCGTTTCGCAAATGGCTTCCGACTTCCTTGCCTGGCTCGTTGCGCTCGTCGCTTTTGCAGGGAAGTCCTTGAAGAAATCTGTATTTGGACTGAAATCTATTAATAAGGGGAGTACGCATTTGAATTTTCTACGCCCATCATCCTCAAAAATAGATGAACTTGCTGAGTCGGCAGGGAAGATTGACGACGTAAAAAATGGGAATTTACCTTTTAATAATAATATTAACAGCGCTTGTAATACCACTAGTACTAAATTTACTAAAAACTTACTAGATGTGAATACTCATACTAAATTTCCCTTTTACCGTCGGTGGCTCCACTGTTCCAACGATGCTCTTCTATACGGTGCCTTCTACGTGATTTGGGGACAATTATTGCCTCTGTCTCGCATACGACACTCCATAGTCGGCGATCTTACCCGAAGGCTCTTCCGTTCGCTGTGCGCTGTCGGCTGGCGAGCCACCCACTCATCCGAAGTGAAGAACCCCTATATCAGTAGTATTAGTAACTGTAATAATATTCTACCACAAACAATGTCAGACAATCAATGTTGTATCGGGACAAGTCTAGTAAGTTCTTCTATACTTAGACTAGGTAAATTAACAACGTCTTCTACATCCTCCTCTTCTTCTAGTACTAGTACGAATAATAATAATAATCAAGTCCTATCTCTTATGGTAAATTGGAGCTTGACCCGTAGAATCGGCGACTTTGAATGTTCACGTGCGAAGAGTTTTCATCATCGAGCTGCTGATTCCGCGAGACCGCCTGAATCTGAGACCAGTGGCGAGCTCGAAAAAGAGGCTGATCATGACATGAATCAACATCATCAACATCATCATCATCATCATCATAATCGCGATTACACGCTCTCGGCCGACTATCTTTGTAGTCCGATGCCGAATGACTGCTATTTCCGAGTCTGGGTCGACGTGCCCGATCCGGAACTAGTCAGGATGATGATAGCGAGAAAGCTATATGAATCAGAACGCTGCATTTTCGAAGATGATTGTCAGAAGAAACCGTGGGCACCTTGTGATGGACCGTTTTGATTGCCCACGGTTTCTTCTGACAATCATCTTCGAAAATGCAGCGTTCTGATCATTAATTTTAGTATATCAATTTTGCAGTCTAAGCTATAGTCTAAGAAATTGATGACATTACATTTATCAGCGTGTTCTTCCTTTAAAATGATGTATGGTCTTGGTCTAATACTATCTGAATGTTTGTAAAAATATATTGATAATATTTTAAATTTGCTCCTCCTAGATGAGACACTTGAATCTTGTCAGACCATAATGATGAAGTTCTGATTAAAGTTTCATATTAACATTCCCGTTTCAGATTATTTATTATATCCATTTGAGCGATCATGGGGCGCAAGTTTCAGAAGGATGCGAAGAAAAGCGGGAGGAAAAACAAAAAGGCCAGATTTCAAGATGATAATCTGCAACAGTTAGAAGATAAAGACATAAATACCAACAATTTTAAAAACCAGGCCTCTGGAATTTTTGAGGATGAAAATCTGCAACAGTTAGATAAGGAAGAAGCCGTAAATACCGCATTGAATCAGGCCATTAAAGATCTAAATATTAATAAGTCCGAAAGTTCGTTGACCTTTTCAGGCCTACGGTATCAGGTGATGCTTTCGGCGGGAAGTATTGTTTGTGACCTGAATTTATTAGGTCTGAACGGAAGAATTTTTTTAGTTTCTTGAGTTTCTATTAGTCTAGTAGATTTGAGTAGTTAATATACTCACGTGGGTCGTGTTAGTCCCGGTTGCTCAGCGAACACTACTCGTAATATACTAGTGTAATTATATCTCTTATGAGAACTAGATTCTTATCCCAATAGGGCGACTATTACGACATTTTATAATCCGTAGTATCCGAATGATCATTAATGCCTGAGTTTGTGAAAATAGCGGTATTGATATGTGATCGATGGTAAATGAGGATAGTGGTATTGGAACATATAAGAAATAGGACTTTTCATATGAGATTGATGAACTATGAAATTGGGCATTTGTGGTGATCTGAAATCGAGAAACTATTAGGTTTTGCGATGGGAACAGAAGCTAATGCTAACAGGTCGAGAGGAAAAGAAAAAAGAAAAAAAAATAGAAGAAAAAACAAAAAAAGCTTGTTGGTCGAGAGGTTTCCGCCCCACAATAATTATATAGGTATGAAGCAAGCCGTGTGGGGTCACCTGACGGAAACCTCTCGACCCACGCTCTTCATGGAAGGATTTCTCATTATTATCCTCATGAGGATAGGATGGTATAATACTTAAATAGGATGGTATTTATTACTATATAGTATAGTCTAATTAACATGGTATAATACTAATAGGATGTAGTCTATTTAACTACCTAAGAGTATAATAATTAAATTAAATACTGAAATGAATATTTATTAAAAGAGTGCTCGCTTGTTAATATCTCGACTTTCATCATAGCGAGGTATCTTCTCCTGTTCCATAATCCCTCGGTTAAGAAGCGAGCGCCGTTTGGGTTGTTGGGCAAGAATTTCGCCTCAAAAAAGCGGAAAGATTATCAGGCTGAATATAACTTGGTGGAGGAGCCGTGTGAAGAGGACGTGCCAACGCTGGCAAAGGGATTGTGGGGCGCAGAAGCGCGCTACGAAAAAAACTGGACAAAACTCACCTCCCCAGCGCCAAAAGGCCAATCAAGTCTAGGGAGGCGTAATATAATAATTATTGATAATTATTGATTTAAATTCTATATTTAATTTGTATTAATTAAAGTAATATTAATTATTCCTATAATTGTGTATCTCAAATTTCGACAATGCCAAAATCCTTAGATTTGGCACTGTGTTTTTAGGGAGTAATACTATTATATAGTTTTTAAAAAAAAAAAAAAAAAAAAACGTGTGTGTGTTCACTGTTCTCTCATCCTAAAGGTATTAAGGGTTGGTTTTCTTCTTCTTCGCGAGCTGCAGCTTCTGTCTCTCCAGAAGACAGTAAAATTAGGATCCGGGTGGTTGAGCACCGAGTAATATCAGGGAGTGAGAGCGGCGAGCCCAGCTCAGGACAGGATCCATTAGCCACCAAATATGCTCACAATAATGACTTTGACCTTGACTTTTTAGACAGTACTAGTAAACAGGGTCTTCTTGGCAGCGGCTTGGATGATGGAGATGATGAGCCAGCGCTATCATGTGGAAATCCGAAGGGTCTGTTCGGAGAATTGAAACAGGTTGGCATCTTCAAAGTTGTAGTATCTTTTGCAGATCAGGCTCAGACTAAGAATCGAGGCCTGGACCCTGACAAAAGAAGCAATGGCATATTAGAATCTGAATCTGAATTAATATTAGCTCAGTGCTGGCGGCGCTACTCTGATTTTAATCTTTTGAGAACGAAGCTTGGCACGGGTGGAAAGAACAACAATCTGCCTTTCCCAAAGAAGACCCTTTTCTCCACTCGAGCTTCAACTCTAGAGGCGCGAAAATTGGAGTTTGAACGATTTCTGAACGCGGTCGATTGGGGTGCGCATATAGAGTTGCTGAATGAGTTTTTGGGCCTGCCTCTCTCCTCCGAATTTGCGGAAGAAGAGGCAGACTCGGTGGGCAGAGGTGGCCTGGGGGCAGTATTATTATATATTATGGAAAATATTAAATATTATTCTGTACTAAAGTTTAAAATATTCTGTACCCCTCTCTTTGGCGACAGATATTAGATCGAGTTACTACATATCGCCAATAACACCAATTACCACACTCAGGTTTCGACGACGCGATTAACGCTGCGTTTGAAGCCATTGAAACCCGAGTATTTCGTTAAAGATAGTGTAAAAGAAGACAACTATGAGGCCAAGCTCTCAGAAGCCGCGCGAATTAGTTTACCGCCGCACGTCCAGGCTAGGCTGCGCTACGTGGAGAACAAATATGAGACCCTAATAAAAGCAGAAGATTGGGTGCTAGAAAGTTCCCAAAAAAAAGGCGCCAGCGACATCAAGATTTTTAGTCTCAAGCAATTCAACACTTCTTCTTCTTCATCGGAGATGTATTAATATGAATTTAAATTATTATTTAATTTTTAGTCTCAAGCAATCTGACAAATTATTCAACACTTCTTCTTCTTCGGAGATGTATTCATATGAAATTATTATTTAAATTAGTTTTAGTTTTGTTTTGTAGACTCAGTACTAGTAGTCTACTAGGTTTAAGTTTAATTTGTTAATATTTTTGAATGATAATATCTAGGATATATATTATTAAAATGCTAATAGTAATAATATGGTGAACAATTATAATAATTTGAAGAAGATAAAAGAGCGGCGCGCGACTAGTATGAAGTCTGGTACTAAGTCTTCTTCTAGGATATATATTATTAAAATTTTTTTTTTTTATTTTTTTTTTTTTTTTTTTTTTTTTATTTTTTTATATATTTTTTTTTTTTTTTTTTTTTTTTTTTTTTTTTTATTATAATATTATCGATCGCGCGTAGACTTAGTACCCGATAGTACTCACTTTGCCGATTTGTTGTGCCCGGATCCTCATATTATTTTCATGGGACATGATTTCAATGTGTCGGGCAACCATACGATTTTAAAAGAAGAAGACGCGAATAATTTGAGATTGTGACTTTTTAACCTATAAAAGGTTCCTCGACGGAGATACTAGTAGTTCGGAATTCGAATGGCCAATCACGAAAGACCCTTTCTCGGGTCCCAGCAGCGCCAACAAATTTTTCAAAGTACTCCTCCTTTGAAATTAATATCATTTAATCGTTAATAATCGTTTAATTTAAAAAAAAAAATAAAATAATAAAAAAAAAAAAAAATAAATTTTTTTCAGGTGGTGCACGAGACCGCGGGCGTGGACATGGATCGGATGTTTCATCAGATGAAGTCCGTCGAGGCCCGCCTGGAGTGGGACTCTAACATAAGCAGAGCCAAGGTATTGGGGGAATTTCCGGGCATGGGAGGGGACGTCTACGTGACGGAGGTATATTAATGCCAACATTGACACCGTTCAGATATAATATTATTTATCCTGGCTACTAGTACTTTTACAATGTTCTACTGCTCTTAATAATTTTAACTCACTCACGTGAGAGTTCGTATTTTGAGATAGCTTTTCCGAGTCTCGATAATTTACAATATTATTATTATTATTATTATTATTTAATTTTGCCCTGTCCAGAGTTTCTAAATCGACCTATAACATGAGTACAGAAATGATCTGAGTCGAAAATATCAACACAATTTCAAAGTTTAACGAACCCAATGACATCTTTCCTGATCGATTATAATCTATCTCAAGCTCCCCACCCTTATTGGACTGAAAAATTGGACATACACTGCATGACCACACTTCTCTATAATCACCAACAGGAACTCAATCTGGGAAGTCTATTAGAAGACGTCGTTTAGGTTGATTATACAGCTATTGAATAAACTGGATTAAGTGATTGTTCAACATCGTATAATATATTATAACAAGTATATTTATAAGCACGAAACTTATAAATTCTCTAAACTTGAACATTATTAAGTGATTGTTCAACATCGTATAATATATTATAACAAGTATATTTATAAGCACGAAACTTATAAATTCTCTAAACTTGAACATTATTAAGTGATTGTTCAACATCGTATAATATATTATAGCAAGTATATTTATAAGCACGAAACTTAGAAATTCTCTAAACTTGAACATTATTAAGTGATTGTTCAACATCGTATAATATATTATAGCAAGTATAAGCACGAAACTTAGAAATTCTCTAAACTTGAACATTAGTTCCTGGAAAAGAGGTATTAGCTAATATTGAAGTTCACTATAACTTAAGAATTTATCAATCCAAGTACAGTACTGTAGAATTGTATCGGACGTTTAATAATATAACTCGCGGAGATTATAGATACCCGGTGGGGTAAATAATTATAACGTAAATGTCGAAAACAAGTAGCATAATTGTTGACGTCGACTCTATAAATGAGTCTTGCCGTGAAACTACTCCTACCCCTAATACTACTACAACTACTAGTCGTCTAGTCTTCGTTACTGGAACGTGCTTTTTGTTGGCTCTGCTCTTTGGATTAATATGTATTCGCGAACAAGAGCCACTCCTACGACTTTGTGGCAGAGAGAGATCAGAATCTTCAGCAGTAAAGGAGACGACTGGCAGCGGGAGATGGAAAAGGTCAAATTGGAAACGGACAGCAGAAGTTAAAGCTGCCGGAAAGGAGGTTAGCAGCGAGAGCTTTCTTCTATCCAGGTGGTGTACAAAGAAAACGATCTTAGGAGGGCTCGGAGTCTTAGCTGCTGCTGGCTACTGCGCTCTAACTAGTGAAGGTTCTCCATTACAAGGTGCAGAATCCACGGCAGAGCCCATGCCAGCCACACCCAGCCACACCCAGCCACACCCAGCCACAGCCAACCACTTCAGCACCCACCAATTCTGCTTCTCTGCTCGGAGGAGCAGCTTGTGTCACTGCTTTGGCTGCGTCTCTACTCATACCAAGGGAACAACTAACAGAGAAACAGCAACAGCAGCACCAACAAGAGCAACAGCAGCATCAACAAGTTTCTCTGCGTGAAGGGGCTACAGAAGAGGGTTGGGTAACAAAACAAGAAGATTTGGCACCAACGAAAAAAGATTTGGTAGCGAAAGAGATTGGCCTAATTGAGGCCGCACTTGCAGAATCGGATCCCAGTCAACCGGCTGAAAAACTTCACGTTCGCGAAATTTGTTTTAATGACAAGAATGACTTGGTACTCAAAGAAAATGGTGCAGAGATCAAGCGCGACGAAAAGTTTGTAATTGATCGTCTGGATAGTCAGCTTGGTGTGTTAAGCAAAGGACGATTTTTTTCCCTTCCTCCCTTTCTGGGGAAGCCTATTCACAGCATGGAGGCGAAGGAGATCAAAGTAGGGAAGTCCTATGGGGATGCACTCTTCGGAACAACCGAACTCTCACATTCGCTACTGCCTAATAAGACAGTTTTTTTAAAGATATTCGAATCTGCCTCTAGGCGGTGGGTAAGTGAAGCTGCATTTCATTACTCAAGCTGGATGGAAATGCCAAATCAAGTAGCGCGGGTATTTTGTTGGACAGTTTTCATCACCTCAGAAGGCATTTGTTTGCCCTGTTTGGTGATGGAGTATTCGGACCAGGGATCTGTAACAGAACGAAACGTGGATGAATATATGTTTGGACCAGAGTTTCTCACGGCAGACGAGAAGAGCGGAATCGAGTTTGTACTGAATACAAATCTGGCCAAGGACCTGTTTGAGAAAGTAAACAACCTAACTCATAATGATCTACATCTCGGTAATGTGCTGAAATTTAACTCTGGAGAGAAAGGAGGAGAACCGGTCCTCAAAATAACAGATTTTGGTCTTGCTTGGGTCGGGTCCCAGGTTCAATCGCGTACAGGTATGTGTCACAGAATAAAAGTAATAAACTTAGGAGGGTCGATACGAGCGGCACAAGAATTCTCTAAAACGTTCTGCAAAGAGGAAGCGTAGATATTTAAAGGAAAAAGGCATCTCGAGGAAAACTGGTTGCAAGTGGCCCTATCGGGGGAAGCGTCCCAACATCAAACAAGATTTCAATGTGGTATGAATTGTGTGAAACTATAACCTGGCGAAGCCGTGCTATGAAACCTCATTCTAGAACTCGAAGTCATGAAGTGTGAAGTTTGTCATATGATTTGAGTAATGGGCATGTCAAAGGGATGCAAACTGAGAATCGGATATGTCAAAAGGGGAACGCACTTTGCTTTCAAGAACGGGTTAGTCTAGGTTCGATAATAAGAGAACATCTGAGGCTCTACATATTAATGTTTATAAAATTCAACTTTAAGGCTCGAGGGAATATATAGTTAGGTTAAGATGATCAGGGGCGTAGCATTTTAACTTAATGCCATATTAAATTTGTACATAATAATAATTTTACATAATTTTAAGCTAGATGGCAAGTCCTCTGCGCGGGGCGGTCGTCGTACTTAGTCTTTAAACAGCACGTGTGGCAAAGTTTATAGAGGAATCCATTGTTGATTTTAGTACATATTAAACTTTAAATAATTATAAAATTTCACTTTGATTCTTGAGGGAATCTAAATACTGCGATGTCAATTTATTGGTATGAAGTTTAAATATATAATCACGATTATTAGTATCAAGGCAGGTAAGC
>JACKZZ010003172.1_pt1 | contig 12950 bp, 8 predicted proteins | sample 8027871 | NCBI WGS metagenome assembly JACKZZ01 (sample SAMN15724774, study PRJNA655200) | protist metagenome | isolation source: fluorescence activated cell sorting (FACS) single amplified genomes of... | place: USA: West Boothbay Harbor, Gulf of Maine | collected 2000-07-19
AGTAAGATTTTATAAGCATGTTGATGTAGAACATTTTCCAGCTGAAGCTAACGATGAAGCAGATTTATACGGTATACGTCTTGATGGGCGTAGATTAAAAACAGTACAAATGAATAATTTATTAGTACCAAGTGAAGATTTAGCATGGGGTATAGCGAATGAATGGGATCATCAAACAGACAAACAACGAGGTTTACAACCAGCAACAATGCCATTAACCATATTAGCATCAAAAGCTATAGATCAAATATCTGTTGATCCAACATTAGCACATAGTACAATATTAGGTTATTTATCAACAGATAGTACATTATTTTATACAAATGAACAAGATAGAATATTATTAGCAAAACAAAAGGAACTATTAGAACCAATTGTTGATTATATTAATGACGAATTGAAAATTAATATAGCAAAAGTAACAGGTGGTATTATCCCGAATAAAATTAAACATGATGATGGTACATTTAATGTTATGAAAGCATTAGTACATAGTTTAGATCCACATACGTTAGCCTGTTTGCAAACAGTAACAATGGAATGTAAATCAATTATATTAGGTATGGCATATGTATTATTTAATAAATTAACAGTAGAACAATGTAGATTAGCATCACGTGTTGAAGAAGAATTTCAAATTGAATTGTGGGGTGTTGTTGAAGGAGGACATGATATGGATAGACTTAATAATGCTGTCAATTTATCCGCTGCTGGTTTATACATGGGTTTATTAAGAAGTGGTCTTGCAAATAATAGTATTGGTAAAAAGAAATAGTGCAATTAGAGGAGCAATTGTAGTTGTAGCTATCTATAGGCTGGACTTGAAGGAGATAATATATGTAAATATGTAGTGACTATAAACGAGAAATATTAAACTACTTACTTATCCTCACGAGGTAGCATCTTGTGTACTATATATCTGATTTTATCATTAGCATCTCCATCTACATGATGTCCGAAAATAACATATACATTCCTTGAACTTGAAGTTGACGTGTTGCGAGCATCATTCATCATAACCTTAACTATTTTTCGCTATCACCGTTCATAACAATACTTTTGTTTAACAGAACCATGTTTTTCTCTTCTTTGGCATCTCCGGTCTGCTTAAAGATGAAGTTGGGAATATCTTCATAATATCCCATAACCTTTTTATGAAGTGTTGTCTACAGGATTTGATTTTGTTCGTTTTTTTCCCAAATTAAAATTAAAAAATAACATAAAATGTCAGATTCAGATTCTGATGACGATCTCGGCGCATTTGCGTTCATGAAGAAGAAGATTATAGTTGAAGATAATAGTGAGCGAGAGAAGGCTGAAGAAGCCGAGCTATTATCTACACCAACACAGCTAATGCATCCCAATGCAATTGATATGCACTTTATGTCCCGTGATGTGGATGCATTGAAAGAGTTAGTTGGTAAATCGCAATTAAATGATGAAGCATTATCTCACCAAATAGCAATCGACATCTTAGAAGGTCGTCATGTAAATGTTGTGCAAAATCTTGCTCCTGAATCATTGCGATTAAATAATTTAGTAAAATTATTACAAGACTCTGATACAAAAGATACTTCAACAAATATAAGAAATCTTGTATATAAATATATTTCAGATAGTTCTTCATTGGGTGAGTCTGAAGCGCGTATGAATGTTGTATTAATGTTAGGTACAGCATTATTAGAATTGTATTGCCAAGAAAATTATACTGGACCTGAATTACTACCAGCAACATTAAAATTATTACATGGTGTTAATGATAATGAACAAGATGGTGATGATGATGGTGATATATATGAAAAAAAACTTCATGAGAGATCATTAACGTTACTTGAATGTGATGGTGTTTATGCATTTAATTTATGTAAAATACCTCATACAATTTTATTATCACGATATTTTTTATCATCAGTTTCATTACCAAATCGATGTTTTTGGCAATCTGGTATAAAGTTAGATAAGGTAACAGGAAAATTGATGTCGATCGAATATAACCGTACTAATTCTAACACTAGTAGTGATGGTGATGGTATCAAGTTACCATATATACATAGAGCTAACCAATTAAGTAAATGTTGTACATGGTTAAGTGTAAGAGCAGCAATGATACATTCAAGAATGATGCATAATATATCAAAAGATATTTTACCAACAATGTATTTAGAAATTCATGACTGTTATAATATTACTAGTGAATCATACAAACTTGATTATTATACTGATCTTGCTACTACTACTAATGTTACCATTACTAACGAAAATGAAAATGAAAATGAAGATGAAACTATTTATAAATTAATTACTCAAATTTATTTAGAAAAAGGTTTATATCATCATCATTATGAGTATAAAGACAAAGGAAAATATGAATTTAATCAAGCAAAGTTAGTTGCTGGTTTACAAACTGTTATAACAGGTAGTTATGGTAAAAGAACAAAATATCAACAAAAATCATACGCACAAATGCTATTATTAGTAAAATCATCATTTTTATTAGGTAGAAAATATGTCCTTGAAAATCCATTAATTGATCCTAGTATAGGTGTAATAAGTGATGAAAGTAATATTATTAAAGGTGGTGGTTTAGCTGGTTTAGATTTAGAAAATGTTGATGCTAGTGGTATGCCAATCTCTGTAAGAAAAGTTGATGTTAATGAAGAAAAAAATGAAATTGAAAGACAAAAACTGGAAGCAAAGTCAGCCTTAGCATCAGCAACAGCAACCGCAACCGCAACCACTGCAGGTTTGCCTGGTATCCGTGAAGGTGAAGAAAATGATGAAACAGAATCTGAAACAAAAATCGAACCTCAATCTGAAGGATGGCAACATGGTGAATATGAAGTTGGACGCCGTTTAGTATCAGAAGCAGCAGATGGCGAAGAAGCATCAATACGTGAGGTACTACTTGATAGTTGTGATGGTGGTGCACAAGAAAATATACTTATTGAAGGTGGACCAAAATATGAAAATGAATCAATCCAATTAGGTATCGGATTAAATTTACATCCTATTGATCAAGCTATTGTATTAGGTTTATGTTTAGATGTTACTAATAGTAATGCTGATGAAGGATTAACAAGAGAAGAAAAATTTCCATACTTAGAAAGATGTTTAAAAGAAGCCAAAAGTTGGATGATACATAGTACTGGTTTGTTAGAAAGGTCTTGGTTAGAATTTGAAAAGAATAGAACTGCAGATCGTGCAATGTTACAAATACAAGCGTTATTGGATCAACATACAACAAAATTAACTGTAATGCAATCAACATTTAAATCAATTACAGAAGATAGTGCACCTATACAAGATAGATTATCATATTTACATTGTATTGTATATCCATCACAATATGAATTAAAAAAAGATTTAGCTAGAAAATATTTACGGGGGCAGATAATAGCATCAGCATTAAATTATTTTCGTGAATTAGAAATGTGGGATGAAGTCGTTGATTGTTACCAATTAATGTCAAAGCCACATCGTGCTGAATTAATAGTAAGAGAAAGAATTAAAATGGGTTTCAAAACACCATATATGGTATGTTCTTTGGCTGATTTAACAAATAATTTAGATTTATATGAAGAAGCATGGGTATTGTCTAATTATAGATTTGGAAGAGCAAAACGTACTTTAGGAAAAATATGTTTTGATAATAATAATTATGAAGATGCTATCAAACATTTTGATGCAGCATTAACTATATCACCTATGCATGCTATTTCATGGTATATGAAAGGTTTATCTTGTATGAGAATACAATTATGGCAACCAGCATTAGAGGCATTTAGTATATGTGTACAACAAGATATGGAAATAGGTGAAGCATGGGCTAATAGTGGTAGTATATATTCACATCTCAATGAGCATAGTAAGGCGTTGATGGCATTTGAACAAGCATATAAATACAAACGTGATTCATGGCGTTTAATAGAAAATTTAATGATAACAACATTATTATTAAATAAATTTATGGATTGTATTATGTATATGGGTATATGTATTGACTTAAAGGAGAAATCTGATAGACCTGTACATAAGGATGAATTAAGAAGATTGTGTTTTATGACTACTGCTATTAATAGAAAAAAAGTAAGAGAAAATAGAAAATTGCTATTGTCTGCAAATGACAATAGTAATAGTAATAGTAGTAGTAATAATAATAATGATGGTGGTAGTGGTAGTGGTAATGGTAATGCTACTAATAATACTACTACTACTGTTTATAATACAACGAATTATAATAATTTTGAAATTGACATGAAATTAATTTTAGAAGAAGATAATCAACAAGAACTTATTTTTATTAATGATAATGAAATAGATAAAACATGTAAAAGTGTCGAAAGATTATTAGAAAGAATTACATCAACAGTTATAAAAGCATCATCAGATCCAGAAATATGGGATATATTTGCTGATTTTGAGATATCATTAGGAAGATTAGATTTTGTATTAAATTGTCGTACTAAACAATTCCGTTCATTATTAAACATTACAAATTGGGAAAAAGATGAAGAAATGATTATGAAAATTACACGTAGTGCGGGTTCATTATATGCTATACATAGTACCACTATAGCTACAATAAGTGATGTTTATTCATGTTCATCTTTATTAAAAACAGCACAAAGAAAAGTTATGTTATTATATGAAGATAGTACTTACTATGAAACTATTACTAATTATGTCGAAAATATGTCTAAAAAATATGAAACGATGAAAGCTGGCCAGTAGCGAGTAATCAGAGTAGCACCAGAGGTAAGGAAGAAAGAAGAAAGGGGGTAAGGATGAGTATAAATTTAATGAAATTTAATGTAAATACGCATAGGTCAAAATTTAAGTTTTAAGATTTAAGATTTAAGATAATTGACAATTGATTCCATCTCGATTTACAATTTACATAAGTTATACGTTACAATATAATATCTTTACTTTACTTGTGACACACTACATACAGTTACTTCCTCAATCTTCTTGCTGCTTTTTAATTTAAATGCTTTTGTTTTCATTTTCATGTTCAACGACTACATTAATTTGATTTCTATGTATAATAGACTGCACTGTTGTTGTCGGAAAAGCTGGCCATTCTCCAATGATTTGCAATTTAGCTCTAGGATTATTTTTATAATTCTTACTTGATCTAAAAATATCTGCTGCAGCTGGGCTAAAGTGATTAAACGTAAGTCTTTCAAAAGGTATAATGTATTTGGCGTGTATCCCTTGTAAATGCAATTTTATATCTGATACGCATGGATTGTTTTGTAGGAATGTTTGAAAACCAGCATCAGTGATTGCAATTCTACCTGTAATGGTCAGCTTCTTTAAATTGAAATGTTTTACAAGAGTAAAGAAGTTTTCATCATTGACAATTGATAATACATGACCTAAATCGATATTTTGAAGTAGTGGAAGATTGTGAAGAAGATTGGCATACGCTGTGCCATGTACATATGAAATAGCCCATTTAAAAGTTTTTAAGTGTGGAAATAACTTTGAACCATCAAACATTTGAAAGTTATCAGTAACATGCTCTAATTTCTTTGACCAACCAGCATCAAATGATTCTAATCTTGGCATTAATTTTGATAATTGCTTAAACGTTGTCGTACCAAATTGATGATTACCTAAAACTAAATGACGACATCTATTATCTTTATTGATGATTTTTACAGCTTTAATTGCTGGTGTAATTCCCATCTTTTTTCCAGGACTAATAAATTTAATATCGCATGTATAGTTAAATGAAGCAGAATGTTGACAAATTTCTAGCATACGTTTACAAACAGATCGTGCTGCTAAATTAACTTGAAGTCTTTGATAACTCATTATAATATATAACACATCGGAAGGTAGCATATGCAAGAACTTTGTTTGAATTCTACCGCTAATTAAGTTATTTGGTTTCATAACAGATACATCAACAGAGCTTGAACTTGAACTAAAACTAAAATTAGAATTAGATTTAGAAGCGCTGGAAATGGAAGTGTTTGATTGTACTAATTTTGAACATAAACTGTGGGTTTCTTCTTCATACTCATCATCACTTGAGAAATATTCTTCTGTGTACGATGTTTTCTTAGATATAGCTCTGCGTAGACGAATCGACATTTTTTTGTTAATCTTGAAAAGGATTTTCGGATTACAAGAAGAACACGTTCTCAAACTGCTTAAATTGATTATTTTTCTTCAAGAATTGTTAAAAATGCCAATACTACACGAGAAATTCTAAGGCTTAAGCTTGAAGACTCAATGGTGTTGGGTGTAGGCTTATTAAAAGGGAACCTGGGTACCACTCGATTACTCGATTACTCGATTCTGATCAAGATACCACGACACGCACCAATTTAATCAATTCAAAAAGACAATGGAAGAAATCAACCAATTAATTAGCGAAGGAAAGCTATCAAATGCATGCCATTTAGCAACCCATCGTCAATTTAATGATAAATCTGCTGATTTCCTTAGAACTTTCTTAGCCTTAAGATTACTTAGTAAAAAATACATGGAAGTTTCTCATGCAGATGGTGGGAAAGATCTCGTTAGTAAAAGTTTAATAAATGCAGCAAAAGCTCTAGTATCACAAAATACTCAAAAAGTCTTCCAAGCATTATCAGGAATTCAATTACCTGCTGAAAACCTTACTCCTTTTGAGTATTTGATTACTCGTCTCATATCTTCTCTTAGACATGATGAATTAAAAAAGATTTCCAATGTATATTCATCAATATCTTTAAATCAATTACAATCTCACCTTGGGCTTGTAAATTTAGAAAATGCCAGAGAAGTTGTGAAATCAAGAAATTGGGAAGTTTGTCAAGATGATAATAGTATTGTATATCCAAATAAGATTAATGAATCTGGTACTAGACTATTAAATATTGGTTCAAATGGAAGTGGTGGCGCTGATGCAGGACTTCTAAACACTTTCACAAGTTATGTATCACACTTTGAAAAAAAACCTTTATCTGTTGATATCCAGCAGATAAGTAAGAAGTAAATATGCGGATGAGTGAGTACGCAAAATGATCTGTAAGCATATATATTGTATAATTGTTATTGTAGAAATATAAAAAAGGTTTAGATAAAAAAGATGAAGATTTTTTCTGACTTAAACTTGTTGTTAATTAATGACATTTTACATTGTTATTCAGTATTTCCATTTTGTTTATCATATTTGCTCCATTCCCTTCATACCTATCTACAAAAGATAATGTGTGGTACAAGTCTGTTGTTGTGGAAAACACTCCTTGAGAAGCATTCACATTAACCCTAACACTTTCCATCTTTGAATTGATATTAGCGTTTAATCCTACATTTTCGAAAGCACTTCTGTAAAGCTTCGAATTCTTTGATACATGCATTTTTCTCAAGCATGTCGCTTCCTGCACTAATGAGTACACACTTACTGTACAAGGATATTTCCGAAGGACATGTAGATGTCATTGATTTGAAAGCACGACCTATTCGCGTACCACGGTCCATTCTATCACTTTTCAATTCCAAAAAATAAAAATAAACTACTTCCTAGTTTAAATTATAAAATAGACCACAGAAGACTCAAAAGGAGACAGTAAAACCCTTCTGATTCAGAGGGAATATTGGGATCCCATTTGTCAACGTTTTTCAACGTTGCAAAGATAAGTGTCCTCAATTTAAGTGAAATCGAGATAAATATGTTATTTGGTAAATTACTACGTCGTAGTTTGTTGAATAAAAGGTTGAATTCAAGGTTGAATTGCTCCAAGGAACTACATGGATTTACAGGACAAATTACAGGTACATTAGAAGGTGAAGGACCCATTGTTGGTTCATATGCAGAATGTAACCATACATTTGTACAAGAAGATGTAAATATATTTGCAAAGATATGTGGTGATAACAATCCCTTACATACTAATCCTGAAATAGCAAAAGATAGTATGTTTAAGGGTACAATTGTTCATGGTATACTTGTATCATCATTATTTTCAACATTATTTGGCGCATCTATGCATGGTGCAGTATATGTTGATCAAACATTAAAATTTAAAAGACCTGTACATGTTGGTACAAATGTTATAGCAAAAATGGAAATCATTAATAAATCGCATGCACGTAGTGGTCATATGCTTACTTGTTCTACAACAGTTTATTTAGACAATGAGCATGGGAACGCGGGAGAATATGGAAAAACTGCAGTTGAAGGGGAAGCTAGAGTTCTACTACCATATGAAAGCTATCCTAAGGAAGCATAACTTGAGGCTTAGATAGAGTAGACGAAGAGAAGTTGAAGTGGAAATAGATGAGCCTTATGAGTCAGTAGAATCGAAGTACGTGATGAGTCAAATAGCTGTAGACCCTACGTATGCTACTTTGTTTGTTTTTTCATGTGAAGAGTGTGATTTAAGGATGACCTTGAAACCTGAAAATATGTAAGTTAATGTATAAATTGTTGTCAAGCTCGACTATCTCTTCTTTCTTCATAATAGTTAGCAATAATTTAAAGCGAATACTGAGATACCTACCCTTTTGATCCTATTTTCAGCGTGAAGTAGCATTTACATCATCATTAAATGATGGATTCCCAAATTCGTCAACTACTGGCTGGGTGGCTGGGTTGTTTCACCTGTGAGTTCCAAAGGTTTTGTAGGTCAATCTTTACCATACATTGCTGAGAAACCAACAAAAAAAGATAAAAATTTTGCATAATCAACAAAATTTTGCAATAACCGTTTAATTTCATCCAAAACTGATAGATTCATCTTGTTAACAAATCCATCTGGTCAAGTGAGCCTTTATACAAGTACTGTAATTTTTGGATAATGAATAACATTGCTGATGGTTTTTTGGATGCATTAGAAGCAGATTTTGAAAATATAGCACCAAGTGCATTTAGTGATGGACGTGCAGAGAATCAACCACGTGCAGATCTTGCTAACATAAAAGATTGGTCTACATTAAAACAATTATCACAAGATTTTCCACAAATACCACCATCAGATTACCAAATAGCAAAACCAAGTTCACGTCAACGTGCAAGAACAGCAGAAAAAAATGCAAGTTATGTTGATTCTATACGTCAATTACCAGATGAATATGTCCACTATAATGATCATGATCAAGAGTATGATTATGAAAATGATGGAGATAATTATGAATATGAACATAATTCAGCAAATGCTAGTATATCAACTACATCCACAAGTAAAAGAAGAAATGCAAAATTACGTCAACAACAAATTGTTGGTAAAAAAGGCTGGGTTTATTCACAAGGATGGGAAAAACGTCCACGTGTAGGTGCAAATTTAATAAGTGTAGTAAAAATTACACAGCAATCACAACAAAAAGCAAAAATATTAGCAAATAAAAGAGCTACAGCGCCATATCAAATTGGTAAAAAAACTGCTACTTCATTTGGTAAATTACCAGCAGTTGAAAGAGCACGACCTCCTAATTATGCCTCTGATGAAGTAGGTGAAGATGTTGCTCGTTTACGTTATATATTAGTTGATTTAAGTTACCCGCGTACACCTGGACCAAGATATGTATTAGATCCTGTTTTAAATAAAAGAAATAATATTATCAATGGTAAAAGAAAAGTACATGGTAGATCATTAGTTACTGGTTTTAGTAAAAGTATTACTGGTAAATCACGAGAATATCCATCAATTAATGACTATAGTGGTAGTAGAGCTGGTAGTAGTATGCTTGATCTTCATACAAATCAAAGTCAATTCAATTCTAATTCATATGCTATGTCTATGGATGGTGGTGTAGGCGTAGGTAGTAGTAGTCCAGGTGGTATGTCCTCTGTTTTACCTAACAGTGATTTAGAATCACGTTCATCTGGTTTAATGTGGGCTGGAAGACCTACTTCTGGTGGTATATATGAGAATGCAATGAATAGTAAAGGACCAGGACCAGCTTATTCAGTCAATAACGCATTCTTAAATACATCTACAGTAAAAAATAGTAGTAGAGCAGTATTTTCTCCTATTGGTTCTAAGCCTGGATCACCATTACCATCACAAAGTGATGCATGTAAACCTGGATTAAGAAAAAGATCGCCTTCAAGGTTATCACCTGAGTTGAGTATTGCCCACAAGTACCATGCATGAAATAATAGTGTCTCTGTCAATGTCACCGTCTATGTTCGTATTTATTAGTATTGTATAAAGCAACTGTAATATAATATAATATAATATAATATGTTTTATTACTTGTTGATACAAAATAGTTATATTAAATTCAATTCAAAAACAACTTCAATTCCTCTCACTATCTCACACAACCTTACCCTATCACTGCCACTATGCTCCACACACACACACACACAATAAGAGAGAAACAACTACTTTCCTTTACTATAATGAATTGAATTAAATTGCTATTAATAATTAAATTACCTACCATTTACCATTTACCATTTACCATTTGGATGCTAATGGTGCAATTTCTTCTAATTTAGGTACTGCATGATATCTAGTATGCAATAGTGCCATAGAGTCATCACTGTATGGACCACCATTAAGACGACCCTCAATCTCTTTAGAATAAATATATTTGACTAAAGGTGAATCTAAAGGTGATCTTACTGTCATATCATTACTATGATGATATAAGTGATTTACTCTATTTATACGTTCTTTGATATCATTTGATGTTTCATTATCATTTGCACGTAATTGTCCACCCCCATTGATACAACCACTAGGACATGCCATAACTTCTATCAAATCGTATTTCATTGCAATGTTATTATTATTGTTATTATTTCTTTTCAATTTTAACATTGTACTTTGTATATTACGAAATCCATAAACTTTTGCTACTGTTAATGATTGAATACTGCCACAATTACCACCATTACCATCATTACCATCATTACCGCCATTACCATCAATACTGTCACTTGATGATGCAGTAGCAGCAGCATTTATTGTACAATGAGCTATATCACTATTACGTCCTTGTTCGAATTCTAATGGTGCATTGACATTACCATTGGAATCTAAATTGATATTTAATATTTGCTTACTTGCATATTTTAATATATATTCCATATATCCCCCACTACCTTGTTCTTCTGAATCAGACGCCATTACTAGATTATTACCATCACTACTAAAAGAACGAAACATGCTTTCAATTTCATCTGATCCACTTGGAGAATCTGGGATTGTATTATTTATATATTCTATAAGTATTTCTTCTTTTGTTTTTGTTTGTGTATGTGTTTGTATTTTCCCTTGCTCTTTCTCTTCTGATTGAGCTTGAGCTTGAGCTTGAGCCTCATGCTCTAACAGCAGCCAAAGTTCATTAGTGCTAATAACCAAATCAATATTTTGCACACCTTCACTTTTATCATCACCATTGTCATTGTCATCATCAATGTCTCTAAAATCAAGTCGCGATGCTTCTAATTTTTTATCAAAACATGGTTGTACAGAAACGATGTAAACACTGTCTTTCTTTGACATTGATTTTGAATTGGAAGTTGGACTAAAATATTTTTTAAATATCGAACCTAATATTTGTTGTGAACTCTTTGTAGTTGATATATAAGGGATAATTTCAGGTATGGTCTTTTCAGCATAACATATCCATCCTGGACAACTTGATATAATCATTGGTGCATATGGTGATTTTAATGGTGTTTTTATTATTTCTTTATTTGTTATAATTAAACTTGATTGTGACATGTACTCAACGTCATCATTATCATTATCATTATTGATATTCGTATTTTTACCATAAATATTAATTGCTGTTGATGATATAGCTGTAGTTGTACGTGGTGAAATCCATGAATTATTAACATTTCCACGTCTATATTGATTATTATGATTATGACTACTATTCTTTATTCGATATATAAATTCTTCTGATGCTTCTATTAATGACACATCACCTGCTGATGAACTATCTAAAATATATTTACATCCTAATGATTTTAATATTGTTGATATACGTAAAAATGCTTCTGATTGTGTTATATTTAATTTTTCAGCTATTGAACATCTACTTTGTGGACTTATAGCAACAACAATCATTGTCTCATTTTCACCTTCATTATCATTTTCAGCTAATTTCTCTAATAATCTATCATAACTTTGTTGTTGAACAAGTACAGCTTCTGCTGTTGTTACACATCCACTACATGCTAAACAATCATTTAAAGATATTGTTGCTACTTTACCTTGAGTTTGTTGTGCATCACGTGACCTTATTAAATTAGGTTCCTGTTTCATTTCAAACTCTGTTGTGGAGAAGTCAGTTTCAAGTGTGATTTTAGAAGCAGAAGTCTTTTCTGTTTGGGTAGCCACCTTATTTACAAGAGGATTCACACATGCCTGACCTGGTGCAATGAAGTCATCCAAATTAGATATGAACACGGACATATGTTGTGATTTTGAGATCAATACTGAAGAAAACTTTAAATTTTATTCACTTTGTAAAGTGAAGTGTTGTATTGATGAATGGGTCACAGATTTATTCACTTCTTGAAGTAATAAGTGTCGTATCGATGAATGCACAAGATGGGACTATTTTTGGACTCTTCTTTGGAACCGATTTCTTTCGGTTACAATATCGATATTATAATATCGTAATATAGATTTATTAATTCTATTGATGCATAATATCGACCAAATCAATTCCAGAAAAAGATGTCACTCGATCAAGTCTTGCTTCAAGGATGTGAAATCATTGAAACCAATGGAATTTTGATAGTGCCTTACCCAATCATGCCAATGTTGGCGCGCCCAAATAGAGAATTAAATACAAAAGATGTAGATTATAGTGATGACGATGACGATGCCGATGAATATGCCTTTGAGGAGGAGGATAACGAAGCTGATGAGTCTGATGTGCAGCCGCACACCAGGAAGAGGAAAAGGGGGTCTGCTCATGTTAAGTGCATTTACTACCATAAGGCAAGTAAGAAGTATAGGGTAAGAGTCGCTAAGGATGGG
>JACKZZ010022205.1_pt1 | contig 12946 bp, 6 predicted proteins | sample 8027871 | NCBI WGS metagenome assembly JACKZZ01 (sample SAMN15724774, study PRJNA655200) | protist metagenome | isolation source: fluorescence activated cell sorting (FACS) single amplified genomes of... | place: USA: West Boothbay Harbor, Gulf of Maine | collected 2000-07-19
GGCCAGCTCGGTAAACCTCGGTGTGGTGTTCTGGCACGGGATCCAGGTCACAGCGGGGGACTTTATCACGATAGGAATGTACGGAAGGTGGCAGCTGCTGTCCGTGAGCGGGGTCACTTCCTCGGTAAATAGCCGTTTTCTCACCGCCTCCAGGTTTGCCCTGGGCGGTCCCTCAAGGTCCGGGTTGCCGCCGCTCTGCGCGGGTCCCTCAAGGTCCGGGTTGCCGCCGCTCTGCGCGGGTCCCAACGTTGGCCTTGCTGCTAGATGCGAGTTTGTTTGAATCCAAAACAAGTAGCAGTTAAAAATGGCAAGGGACCCCAAAAGTAAAAGTTTCCACACGAACATGGTTTTCAAGCCCACACCATAGTATTCGTTCGACTGCTGTCAATGCCAAGCAAATCTTTCCAACCTCTAGGTCGATCCCTTTGGTTGCAGGGCTGGGTTCTCTTTGTGGGAAGGAGCAGGTTGTGTTGATTCTGATGAGGAGCACTAAAAGAAAACGTGTTTGTTCTTATTCCACAGAAATGAAAACCAAAATTTCTGTTAACCATTTTTTCTTTTAAATATAATTGCAATAATATTTTGTAGTATTCCTTAACACATTATTCTTCAAGTACAATGATATCCTATCACAATATGACCCTTCGGGATGCCTGGCAGGGGCGGCCTATTTCTATAATTTACCTAATTCTCGATAGAATGGGAGGAGCCGCTCGTGGGTGCTGCTAAGGCTTCGTATGGAGACAGCATCATTCACTATGCTGTGTTCATTCGCCTGATCACAACCACTCAGGCCATTATTATTGATAGGTATATGTACTCAATACACTACAATATTCTGGCCTGAGCGTAGAGTTATCAGCCGGATCGACACAGCATGCTTCGCTATGCTGTGTAAATGTGAAGGCTTAGAATCTCTACCGGGCGGCTCCTCCCATTCTATCGAGAATTAGGTAAATTATATTAATAGACACAATCAGTGATACAACTGGTACAACTTTTTTTAAGTCAATGGTGTGTTTATGCTGTGTTCCACGACATAGTATACCATCGTTCATGGTAGAAAATAACTACATAAAAAGTATATGTACGTTATATAGGATACTTAGTAAAATATTTTGGCAGAACAGGAGTTGCTTTTAATTCTCTTCCGATTTCACGGAGGCAACGGGCCATCCCATCGTCAAATTTATAGACGATTTCCAACCGTTCACAACCGTTAATTGCTGGAGTATGCGGTAAGAGCAACTTAACAGCCTTTACTAGTTTCATGCGCAAGGAAATTTTATGCTTATTTTTGCGTTTCCCAGCCTTTGAAAACTTGCTTACAGGCATGTTACCGTTTATTCCAAATTGGTATTCCAACCAAAACTCATGCAAACTTGTGCAATCAGACATGACTTCTGGTCTTATATTATTGTCTTGTGGTGCACGACGGCTGTTGGTGTGGTATAGTACAACACGATCAATGCGCTGTGTAGCAGACTTCATCGATTTTCTGAGGCGTTTCATTTCTGTTCTGAATCCATCAGTTTGCTCATTGTACTTCCGTTTTAATGTTTCTTGACTTTCATAAACTTTATTTAATAACTGTCGTTCCGTACTTTGTTTTATTGCACGGTGCAGTTCTTCATCGAAGTCAATGAAATTATCATCATCAGCTTTCACTACAACCCGTTTAGATTCCAATCGATCCGCTCCAAACTTTTCAATACGTGTAATCAGTGAATCTGGGAGTAATGTTCGGGAATTATGGTATGCCCACAAGGCTGCACTACATAAAAGGAAACCAACACCATTAATCAAACGTCTTGACGCTGGCAATACCTGTCGAACAATTTCATCGTTAAGTTTTCAACTTCATAGGGTACCGGTCTGCCTTTAACAAGAGCAACTGCTCCATTTAAATCTAGCCAGCGCTGAAAACTCATATGGTATATGTTTGACGCTGATGCTTTTTTGTCCGTATGCCTGGTCTTCCATCGACCACGTTGATCAGAACATTCTCGTCGAACTTTTGCTCGCTGCATTGTCTCTGTTGATGTTTTCCTCACTGAATGAGTAGAAACGTTACCTGAGAGGGCCAACTTAACTTGCAATATTTCATTGAGACGAGTAGAAATGGACGATTTCCCCCACCTTTGATCCTTTGAGAGACGAAAAAAACCTGGTAGTGTTGGTTCCTTCTTTCTTTCCCCGGTACCAGTACGTTCCGTAATGCGGTCAGGGTGAATCATTAATGCGTTTTCATCATTGAAGAATCCGACGTAAGCTGCCACTGCTATAATGGCGCAATTCTTGCTCTCTCCACATCCGATTAGTACTTGCCAGTGCCAATCTGATTTTTCGTGAATATTCTTTGATGCTTTGATACTGCAGGCTAAAATTGATTTTTATTGCTTTTGATAAGGCCGAAACTCATCTATATCTAATAATACCATATCGTCAAGACGTCCATCTAGGTGAAATTGGGTAAGAAGTAAGGCTGGATGCAAAAATTTTACAATTTCTTTCTCGCGGGGCATCACCTTCCTCTGGGCAAGCTCCAGGGTGTCTAACCATTCCTGCCAAGTTAACGCACGAGCATCTTTGGCTTTCGCACCATGGCCTTTCATTTCAAATACTTCTACATCCTTAATCAATTTTTGAAGTATACGGCCCTTTGCCGGGTTTCCCACCCCTTTGCCCCCCACTCCATCATCTCCATTAAAATCCCATGGTGCTAGGTTTCTTGGCATGAAATACGACAGGGAACGTTTATGAGCATATAACGTATTTGCTCGGGCGTATAATGGGCGCTGCCCAGGACCTGGTTCCTCAGTACCATAGGCAATCTTTTTCAGCCATCTGGCTATGTGTATCGGTTTAATGCGCAATAATTCTTTCACAGGCTCCGCCTCCCTATCAGGATCCTCCCCAGAACCAATTCGTCTATAGTTGCTCTTGCAGTAACTCGTCACTAGTTCAAACAATCGTTCCCTCTCCCTTTCACATAGATCGGATGAATCATAGTAGAATCTTAGAAACCTTTTTATTGACGAGTAATATTGAGACATCTTTTTGGGTGGTGGTCATTGTGGTGATGGCCATCGCAGTCTCGTGTAGTGTATTATGCTTGCCCAGAAGCGATTTTTTGGAAATTGCTCGAAACATGTCGTCCAGTTCATCTACAGCTGGGTTGAACACAAATGCACGACAAAGACGCAAACAATAATAATAATATATTATAAAAAATAATAATAATATTATTCTTCAGCTCAGTGGTCTCCTTCGCAGAACATCATCACAGCAAGGGAAAAGAAAAAAAGAAACGGTGGTTCTTTTTGTTTTCTGGTGCACCGTTCCTAGCAGCATTACGGCTAGGAACGGCAAACGATGGTGGGACCTGAGGCCCGCGACTACAAGCAGCAATACCTTGCCGCCCTGTTGCAATTTACTCTAACAGAGTCGCTGTTGAAAATTTCAGTATATATACTGCAACAGCCAAATGGTGGACTTGATTTGTTTCGATAAACATCAACAGGGGAATAGAATTAAGAATAAACAGATATTGCCTATATAAAATATGTACAATTGGGAATTTGAAGTATAACATTCATTATCAATTAATTCGTATAAATACAGGTTCATAGGACTACAACGCTATTTCCATATCTTGATTGTTGTACCAGACCTTTTTCGGTACAACATCTGGTACAACAAAAAATATTATTTTTTATGTGTGTATATTATTTTGTATTCAATTAAAAATTAACTATAATATTCCTATTAAAAATTGTTGTACGGAAGGCGTGTATATTATTTTTAACCCTAATTTGTGTACATGGTCATACCATTACAACATATTTCAAATCGTGTATATTATGACAAATTAGGGCACTGGTACAACAAAATGTATATGCCTTTGTATGACAATGGAAGTACAGGGTCTGATGCCAATATAGTTAGGGTTAGCTTAGCATCAAATAGCATTGAGACAAGGAACCCTAATTTTTCTGGTACAACAAAATGAAGAGTAACGTAGGAGAATCGGAGTGCAAGATAAATTGTTATATATTTAGAGTTAGAGACTTGATGATATGAACCTTTGTAGACATAATATACACACGTTCCGGCGAAAAATTGTTGTACAACTTTTGTTGTAAATGGGGTATAATATAGAAATAGGCCCCTGCCAGGCAGGCATCCCGACATCCCGAGGGGTCATTTCATTATTTTGAATGGATATGTAATTGTATTACTGTATACTGTATATAGAAGCATAATTAATATAATAAGGACAAAAGTTGAAATATAATGCCCTATTTATAACACTAAATAATTAACAGAAAAGTGGAGCATATGTAAATAGCTCTCTCACTAAAACATCATGGATGATATTAAAATTATTATGTATAAATAAGTTTTTCCGTCATTTTCCTTGTTATTAGATGTTATTTTTTGTAACACTAACTCCCTGCTAGTTTTTTAATTTTAAAAAAAGTTCACACACCACATACACATATTATTATACGCGTATACACACCACACACCACCACATCACCCCTCTGGACACAAAATCGGACAAGTACAATATATTAAAAAACCGCTAGCGTTGTAGATTGTAAGTAAACGGTAGACGACATCATCAAACCGATGTATTACCAATGCCTCGTCCAACAGCAGCGGAGTGAGTGAATACACTTTGTTGTCCTACCGAGCAGCACGAGTAACACTGATCTCTCTTCACACGACTGGCCACTACACCTGTTGTGGAGTTCTATATAGCACGAGCGATGCCCCGCACGGACACCAGTATGCGCTGCCTTTTGCCGTCGCCGACACTAGCGAAAATTGTACTGAGCATTGCAATAATTTTTGTTGGTCTGCATGTTTCAGAACCTATTCAAAACCTAGCTTGGGCACGTCAGCCCTTACTGGAAGAGGAACGCGCGGAAAGATCGCTATCAACGATTGGTGACTTGCTGGGGGATGCTCCTACAAACTACACCCTTCTGAACCTGACCTGCCCTTTCAAGGAAACACAGGCCTTACAAGCCGCCTTATTGATGGCCTACGTCGGCTATGGCTCCGAGTATTGGTATATGGGAATGTACACAGCATTTGCGTATAAAGTGCTTTTTTTCATCTTTACTGTCGTATCGACGTTTCTGTTACGACTGTACCCAGTACCCCCGGGAGGAGATAGCTTTTGCACGTTTTTGTCGAGTTTAACCTGTTCTGTTTTGTCTTTTGTATGCTGGACTTGGCAAGTCTACAATCTTTTGGACATGTATTACGGGCGATTTCTGGACGCCTGCGGTAGAATCCCGGAACCAATTTTTAGTTTTGTCAATATTTACTACTGGGAGCTTCAAGAAAATGGTACAAAAACGAGTCTTTAGAATTTTGTATGTTGGCTTGCATGCCTCCTGTTCTTCGTGGAAAGGTAAACGTGGCTGATCTTCCCCCGGTTCACCTGCTTGGCGTTGTTTAAAAAAGCAAAATACATAAAAAGTTAGTAAAAATGTTCAAAATCAAAATAATGGCTGTTATATAGTTAGTATGTTTAAAACAAAATGCGCAAATACGTTTTGAATCTTATAATATATTAAGTTTAGAAAAAGAAAGATAAAAAGGCGGGCAAACCGTTCAAGAACCAAACGTCTATTTCCGTTTTATTCAAAATTCAGATTTCCTCGGCGGTCATACTAAATCGCGCACTTGATTTCTTCTGACTTGATCCTTTATAGGAACGTTCTGCCGTAAGGGCAAATGCACTATTTGCACTTTTATTGCTCTGGCTTACATTCTCAGACTTACGAGTCTTTGGTTTGCGAGCAGTGCCCTTTTGGCGTTTCTTCCCACCCCTCTCTTTACGTATCTTTTTCTCTCGGTATCGCTTAAGCGTTGGTTCAATGGAGGTGTGTCTTGATTTTCCACTGCGACCCTGCGACTCATCACTCCGTCGACCTGCTTTTAGTTTAGGAACGGGTGGAGACAATGACACGTTCCTTCGAGGGCTTCCTGTACTCTTTGCTTTGGAACGTCGCCTTTTCTTGTTTATTCTTGCTTGGATGTGTGGCGGTAACCTTTTCAATCCGGTGGTAGGCACTGCAATTTTATTTGGCCGTTTGGTGTCATCCCCATCATTATCATCGCTTTCTTTAGGGGGCTTGCCAATCAAACCATATGTAAAATTATGGAGGGTAATCTGTTTTTTGGCATCGGCGTACGCCATGTTAATCCTTTGCCTTATTGTCTTTTCCTCTTTTTCATCATCCCATTCGACATCTTTCGTGTCGATTTCTATCGCATTCACATTATCGTAGACGGATAGCCCGGCACAAATAACAGAGCCAACAAACGTCAATTGTAAAACGGCGATGATAAACACGCCAATGATGTCACCTTTACCAGCTTCATTTTCAGATGGTGTCGATTCTACAGCTCGTCGGGCAATCGCAGAGAGGTATACCATTGTTTCTGCAGCTGCCGTAATATCATTCAGCATACCCGCAGCATAAGAATCATACGGGGAATACAGCGAACTGATAATTTGGTACCCAGCACTGAGAACAATCGCAAGGGAAATCTGAATTACAAGACGATCATAAAATAAAACCAGGAATCCAGTCAACATCATTTTCTGTACAATTATCACCGTTTCCCAAAAGAATGCATACGGCTTGTAGTCGCCCATGATGAACCCAAAAGCAGCTTGCATGCGAGGGGTGTGAAGCTCATAGCGTTTTGTCATCAGGAACAGAAATATTCCGCCTGGAAGCCCTATACCATATACAACGGCAACGTTTCCTGCCACGAGACATGCCCGAATATGGTATGGTTCCCAGCAGATAATGCGCAGGTCCATCTCCAAGTAGTTTATGTTATCCACGTCTATACAACGGAACATGTTGAACGTCTTTACCATGGTGGGTGTGTGGAAAAATAATAAAATCATGAAAACTGTTTTTCGAGTTCGATAAAACAATTCTGTCAACGATATAGGACTTTCCTCTTCCTCTTCCTCCTCCTCCACTTCTTCAAACCGTGCCGCTAGGCCCTTGGTAGATTTTTTTTCGTCCTCCTGGGCAGCCAACAGCGCTCGCATGTATTCCTGCTTCTTTGTGAGCTTTGTCGACGTTTGCATATTTTTTATGTTTGCCAGCTGCGAACGGATTCGATCGCGCGCAGAAATCTCTTCCTGGACGCCCTCGTCTTCTTTCACTAATCTTCCCCCGCAAAAATTGGGGCACATGCCGGCCTTTCGGCAGCCGTTAAAACCGGCTTTTAATACTACTGCCCCCACTAAACCCCCCATCACGTACATGTCTAGCATGTAGGAATCATACGCATTTCCCGCATCTATACAGGGGAGGCCAACCAAACCACCAATATCAAAGTTTACAAAATTTAGACCAACGACGAAACTAAACAGTGCAGGGGGCATCTCAATGGTAATGATAGCGGGAATGCTGGACAGCAGTTGCAGAAAGTTCATCATTATTTTTACGATCAGTTTCCCATCGGCTATAATAGCATCCATTGCTTCCAAATTATCGAACTGGTTGGCCAACATGCGGTAAATGCAGAATGCAACCAAAAGGATAAGGAGCCCAAGCAAGATTGTATTTATTATGTCTCGTGTGGTGGGAGCATTCCCTTCGCACAATTGGCAACCTTCTTCGCTCATAAAATATTTTGGGTCATCCAGGCACAGTGAGCACACAGGACCTCTGTAACCTAGCATGCACCTTTCTCGGTGGTTAACCGTCGCAAGATTAAAATCATCCAACAGGTCGACGCCTTCTTCATTTTCTGTGATGATCTGAACGCCGACAATTTGTTCAAGGTTAGTGTTGTTGCTAGTTGTATTGCCGTCTTCACCCGGCCCCATATCTGCCCCATCACCCAATGTATTTTCAATTACATTGCCGTCCTCATCTAAATTAAACGCAAACTGCTTCTTTGCCCACTCCGAAGAGGGGTGTGTTACAGTAATATTTGAGCAATCTAGAGGTGAAGTTCCATTAAATTGGACGGCGGTAAAGGAATTGCGTTAGAATCCAGCTGGGTGCCCCTTTACATTCAATCTTAATTTCAGTTTTCAAATTGATGATACAGTGTAAACAGTATCAGAAGAACCAAATATTAGAAATTAGGAATTGCACTCTGCTATTTCACTTCTCTTTCTCCATTTCATTTTAGGCAATTTGCTAATGCTGTGTTGATGCTAACAAAAACATCTAATAGTCTAGAATTCCATATGATTATTCAGCAGGTATGTAGCATCACCACCAATGTTCTAAGATAACAGGGAGGAAAAAAATCGAAAAGTTTTTTGTTTATATGAGGAGAGATGTATGACTACCGGAATATCGTCATTGTGATCGTTGACGCTGAAGAGCAGCAAACTAGTATACAAGACGAGTATGATGTTGGGATCAACAAAGAGGGGGGAGACCCTCCCTTAGTGATAGCGGGACAGAGCAGGTTTAACGTCGAAGAAGAATAGAGAACGAGACATCTAGCGAGTTCGAGTCTTCTAATATAAATAAGGTTTTGTTATACTAAAATCGCAAAGTTTACATTATTTCACTGCAAGTATTTTGTACTATATTCTAAATCACAGATTGATGATGCAACAAGAACAAAAATGTTTTTTCTTCAATAAATAATTCTGAGGGAAATCCTCTAAATCTTATGAAAACAATGAAATGACCCTTCGGGACGCCTGGCAGCGGCATTTCTATAATTTACACTTTGTCGATAGACCGTAGAGATTCTAAGCATTCATATGTAGTGTAGTGTATTTATTAACTTGAACAAATTAATAGAGTCTTTGGCCATCCTTAATCACTACGTTAAAATTATATTCAAACAGATTAAAGTGACACTCGCCTCGAATGTACCTGTACCTGGTACCTCCCAGAACCCTAATTTGTCCCGAAAAGCGGTAACTTTTCATACTAAGCCCGTGCTAATTTCTCAAAAAAATTTCTCAACAGCCTGACCTAATTTGTCACTTTAGCGGTAACTTTTTATTAGCCATGCTATGTATATGTATTCCGAGTCGATATTTACGAAAAAATAGGAAGAAAAAAAGGGAATAACAATACTATTCCTATATTATTTTCTCTCCTAGCTCTCATCTTTTATTTATTAGAAATTATCGATTTTCTTCAAAATCGGTAACTTTTTTTTAGCGATGCTATGTATATATATTATAGATACAGAGAATCGAAAATAACACAAATTTCCAGAAAAATTCTATTTAGAAAAAAAGTGTCTTCCATGAAAGACTAGTTGCTCTACGATGAGAATCAAAGCATTCATTCTTCAGGAGTCTTTTGCCACCAAAACGGGCTGCCGGAGGCAGCCGCAGAACGTGCATTTCTACCACTTCTACTGAGAGATTTCCCTTGATTGTTGGCTCTATTCGGTGCTTCAGAACGTACTGGAGACGATGGGCGCCGCTGCGCGGGCACCATGACAAGTTTGAGAACGTTTGGTTGTGCGTTAAAAAAGGTTACCGCCCCTTTTCAGTAAAAAGTGGCTTTTGGGGGGGGTCCTTTTCATGTTGAAAATAAAAACATAATAAAGTTGTAAAGAAATATTCTAACTATAAGATAGAACTCAAATATGCTAACGAAATTGGGGAGAAATTGAATTAAACACATTAAAAATGCAAAAGTTACCGCTTAAAGACAAATTAGGGAGGGGTGACAAATTAGGGTTCTGGGAGGTACACCGGGGTATCTGTTAATATTTTTTCCAGTAGAAATAATAATGATGATGATTAGCAACGGACAATCCCCACACTAAAAGGACGGGGAATGTTAGGCCAACAGTAATGCTGTGCTGTTTAATATTTGATAGGCTTGATTTGTCTTTAGAGTACAATGGATGATTTTCTTGTAGTCTTTTTTTTCATTATTAAGGTATTTTGAAATATTCTGGAAGTGTTTGTTGTCTATCTCCTCATTATTATTGTTGGTTATAATATTATTATTAATATTATTATCTATTTTTATTTTTTTATTATTATTGTTAGTAGTAATAAAGTAGAGGACAGGATAGGTTAGTCCGTCCGTATTATTTTTTTTTTAAAAATTCATCCTCCATCTTTTAAAAAAATAATAATAACGGGATCTGCATTTTTATCAATATTTTTGTTTCAACAGTAGCAATATTAATACGCTTACCTCTTCAATGATTTAAAAGTTATTAGCCAGCTTTTTTTCTAAACAGGTGCACTGGTGTGCGTGGAGATTTACCTCTTCAACAACAAACTAACGAACGCTACGCGGTTTTTGTTGGAACTGCGTAGATAACAATGCCTGGTGGCATCAATGGAGGTTCGATTCCCCCAATTGTTGTTTTGACTCTGATGCAAGCGGGGGTTGGCGGCACACACCTCCCCCGTAGGAATGGGACCAGACCCATGTAAAAAAAAAGGAGCGCGCGTTCCACGATGGCTTGGTGGCCGGATCGCTTTGCCTGTCTAAGGACTATGCTCACCAATTGCCGTAATTTGTCCAATGCCTGGTGGCTAACCGGCGGTTCGATTCCGCCGGTTGGAAAGTTTGTCTGACTTCCGTGGGAAGGTTTGTGAGATGCTAACTTGTTGCAGCAGGCGATGAAGAAACTAGAGGAAGAAACTGGAGATACTTATATTTGTTTGTGTGCATTACGACGACGTTTTCGCAGCAGGCAATGAAGAAACTAGAGAAAGAAACTAGAGATACTTATATTTATTTGTGTGCATTACGACGACGTTTTCGAAATTCTCTAAGAATTAAATATCGATACCATTGTTCCACTTTTATGCGCCAGCATTTCTGATACCAGCTAACATGTCATTTTTGAATGTATTCAATACTTCATGTAACTTATCTTCTGTCACTCCCCCTTGAATAAACTGATACTTTTCCATGGCAGCATTAACAGCTGGTGCAACTACATTAGAGCCTAAATTACTCAACGTTTCGTATATGTTGTCTAGCTTATTCATAATTATACGTAGTGCATCAACTAGTCCAGATATGCCAGTAAAACCGTCTTCAAAATCTTCGCCCGGAATTACCAGTACTTCCTCATCCATAGGTATTTTACCTAAAACTCGTTGTATTATATGGTCTGAATGAATGGGTACAACATTTAATTTTAATCCATGAACTACTGCTGCTAAAAAAAATTTCAACATCTTTTTTTTGTTGTTATTTATTTGTGGCGAACATACCGGCGAATGCTACCCCCACCCAAAAACTCTACCTGTTAAGCGTCCCGATTCGCCTCCCCCAGGACATGACGACAAGCATAAGCCCCGACGGAACCACAGAAACACTCACGGCCGACTTCAAGGAGGCCCTACAATCCTTGCGGGACCTAGCTTCCCACCCTCGCACCCGATGCCTACTCTATGGGAACAAGATCCTAAAAGAGATAGGGCGCCTGGAAAACAACCTGTCAGGCAACAGAATGGTATTCGGAACAAATTCACTCATGTACGAACAGGTGCCAAACAACGACCCCGCATCGAAGGGTATAAACGAGGACGAGCTAAACGCCCAGCTAGACCCGCAGGCCAGCAGCGACCAAATCACAACGCAGATCCTCACCCAAACAAAGGCTGATATCACCCTCGGACGCGGACAAGGGGCCCAGGACGCCGCAATACCGGAAGCCCTCACCACAGGCGCCGCCCTAGTCCTCATCCTCGCAGCCGGCTCGTCCCGCGACCCGGTCGACTGGCGCAACATAGGCTACGGATGCAACCTACCGGTAACCCGGCGCCGCCTACAGCGAGATTTCAACAGGGCAGTCCTCGAGACAAAGGTAGGCTTCTTCCGCACGTTCACTCATACCATGCAACGAAACGCGAACTCACTGGGCGCAGCCACCACCCGCAAACTATGGGCGAAAGGAATCGTGAATCCCGAGTCCAAACTCCCCTTGGAATACCTAATGAAACACCACTCAGCCTTCCACTGCCTCGAGGTCAACCAGCTGGCTAAGGACATAACCGAGTTTGGACAAAGTGCCGCAGGGGCCACCCTCACCCAAATTGCTAGGTACTCACCCGTGCTCAACCAGTCCACCGGACTATCCAACGAAGGATTCATATGTGCATTCACACACCGCATCACCGGGTCCTACAGACTACTCTTTGGCGCCGGCAGGGAAATGGACGACCTAGCATTGTGCCCATGCCTCAAACGGAACGGCGAACCCTGCAGCCGCCCCCTCAATGGGTATGTACACTTTATTGGATGCAAGTCACACGGCCTCCACTTCTACCCACACAACCGCATGGAGGACACTCTCCATGCATGCTATAAAGACGCCCTACGCACCAGGATAATCAGAGGCCAAGCATTCGCATGCCTAAACGAGGACAAACGCCCTAGGGCAACCGGGAACCTCGTCACATCCATCCCCCGCACACTGGGGAGGTACAACGACGAGCACGCCAAATTCGACGAAGGAAACCAAGCAGACGGTCTTACAATATATGGGGGCCACCTCCCCCGTGACCTATTCCCGATCAACAACAGCGCCCAGGGGCCCAACCCCAACCAACCAAGCCCGAACAGCCTGGAAAAACGAAAGGAAGCATTCCACGCCCTCCTCAACATCTGCGACGAACGAGACCTCCATGCCGAACATTGGGACGTCCACTTCTGCCAGGGATCGTACTCGCAGCTACTGACCAACGAACGAGCCAAAGGCCAAAAATACGCGAAAGCATGGAATGAGTTCAGAGAAGACCAGGGAAACGCGGAAGCGCTGGAAATCCTGAACCGCCTGAACCCGGCCAACAACGGCGCCCCCAAAATAGCACTCTTCGGAATGAGCCTCAGCGGAGCCTTCTCGAGGGGGGCCCAAGACCTCCTCAACCGTCTCGCGGAAATAAAATTCCCCACCCCGCTCACCGGTGGAAGCCTCAGCTACATAGCAGCCC
>JACKZZ010004527.1_pt1 | contig 12938 bp, 15 predicted proteins | sample 8027871 | NCBI WGS metagenome assembly JACKZZ01 (sample SAMN15724774, study PRJNA655200) | protist metagenome | isolation source: fluorescence activated cell sorting (FACS) single amplified genomes of... | place: USA: West Boothbay Harbor, Gulf of Maine | collected 2000-07-19
GATCTCATCTGCCAGTTCGCCCATCGCCTCCAAGCCGGTTGGTTCAGTGCTGCCCTGAACCTCCTTCGAAGCCTTGGCCGTGACTTGTTCCTTCGTCGCCTTCGAAGTTTTAACCTTCGCCGCAACCTTCACCTTCTTCGCCGTGTTGATCGCAGTCTTCTTCTTCATGTGCTCATTCAAGATCAACACCTGTCGTGATTGTTTGCGTTCGATTCATGATCTTGCGCATTTGATGCAATGAATTCTGAGACACACGACGACACCGACAGGGACAGGAAATAAGAATAACTTTCGAAAAAGTATAAAAAAGCCCAACACTAGTAATCGGATTCCTTATCATGGAGCTTCTGCTCAGGCAGCGTAGCATCGCCAGTCGAAGAAGCGAACCGACAAAATGCACTCTCGAAGTAGAGAGTGAAAGTCATTATCATTTACTTTTACATCGAACGGCGCCGCTATTCTTGACACGACTACAGGGTTGGCTGTTCTTCTTACTCGTCATTTTGAGTAAGTGAATGTCAATGTGAATGAGTAAGAAGAAGAACGACCCTTTCCCTTGACGCACCTCCTCAGTCTACTTGTAGTAAGTACCTGCGTAGCCCGGACCTCGGTCACCTGCTGGCCGACCATCCCGACGAGAACGGCGGCGAGCATATTTTTCGTGGCGGACATGATGGATGAGGGAGGTTCTGTCGATCTAGATCTTGGTCTACTACTTGTACTTGTTCCAGTGGCGCAGGGGCGCTTCAAAATATTAAAACTGCGGCTTGGTCGCTTATAGTTGCTCTAAGAACTACAAGACGGGGGAAGGTCAGACTACTTACTCTAAAAAGCACAAAAAGCGATTTGTCCTTGGGAGAGCTCTAATTTTGTCTTCCTAGTAGAGAACTGCGTCTCGTTTAAAGTAAGGGTTGAGGTTGACCGAAGTGCGGCTCTGTTGCAGTAGTTCTTCTGAAAAAGAACAAAGTGAAACAAAAGCACCAAACATGCTCAGGTTCGCAAATTCAAAATACATGAAAATCCTAGACGTAGACGATGAAGAGAAAATAAAACCGAAAATAGTAAGAAAGCAGCGACGACTTTTGACGGACGAGATGGAAGAAAGAACGAACGAAGGGCCTGCGCCTGATAGATCAGAAGTGACGCACACTTCTTACTTTTTTTTACAATTAGTACGCATCGGTTGCACGAACTACGACGAGACGGAGAGACCGAGACCGAGACGGATGAACCGATATAAATCACGCGGACAGAGGAAATGCGCTTTACTTAGCTTGTTCGTCATCACACGGAAGAATTTCTCAATAACCGAACAACTTCTGGTTCAGGTTCTACCAATCAAGAAGCAAACTACGTCGATATTATCGGATTTTATCGTAGCTGCTTCATATGTCGTTTTCGACTTCGATTCCATAATTTCTATTTTACAGTGGCAGCGTGTTAATGTTAGTGTTTCATTATATGAGCTCAGGGTGTAACATCTTCTTGCTTCATTCTCCCGCAGTACAACCTGCGCGGGTTTTCATCCTTCATTCGTCATGGGACGACGCAGGCACGTCGTCCTAACCCTGCGTGATAAAGAAGTCGCCGGCAACCGGGGACTTCGCTGCAGCCTCCACGTTCTCTATGGTTTCCGCTTTCACCTGATGTAAAGAAGTACGGTTTCAAATAAATGATGCAGTTCTTTGATATCTCTATGAGATGAAGAGAAAGAGTTCTTCATTATGCAGCATGCTGAAAGTCAAAGCACAATGAATCACAGTAATAAGTATGTTGAAGTACGTAGCTCAGGTGCTCCTGCAGATTCTGGAGTTCCTCCATCACTTTTTCACCGAAGTTGCCCAGTTGCTGCAGCCTCTCTTGCTTCTGCACGTCATGCTCGCCGAGTTCTGTTGATTATGGTTTTTCATCGGCATGATGAAGGTGGATGACTACATTCCAAAGCAAGTGCACGATATGCCGTCATGCAAAAAACAGTCTGCGCATCCACACGACACCACAGCGAGATACTTCATTCGAAAACATCAAACACAAAGCTGAATCAATACCCTTCTTGAGTTTGTCGAATTCTCGGTAGTGCTTGTCCCGCATCTGCCTTATCATCTGCTGCCATATTTCCCGTTCCTTTTTTCTCTTTTCTTCGAGCTTTGCCTATGGAACTGTCAGGATCGAAATTGACAAAGTCGAAAAATTTGTGATGCATAAAATGCATGCCGCGAAATACGTGTGTTGCAGAGCAGGCAAGTGAGGTCGATTGTAAGCCTGTTTGGGGTTATAGCTCGAGCTGCTAAAGCAGCATGAGAGAATCAGTCTTCTTTGCCTGAACAGCATTACAAGCTGGATTTAGGCACCGCCAGAATTTGTCATGCGCCACTTAGAAACTGGGTTCGAACTGGAATCCATTTTATGCATGACAAATTATTTCGATTTTGTTAATTTCGATTCTGACACTTCCATATTGCGTGCTTCTCCTTTATCAGCTTGGCGTGATCGAAGGCTTGTACCTGATGTTTTATCAATTACAGTAAGTCTAAGTTCCTTATAGTAAATTCATCTACATTTTCACGACGCAGAGAGTGTGTGAAGAAGAGCATAGTACTAACTACGATTACGTCGATTCTCGATTTCTTTTCCGCAGAACAAAAAACAAAATTATCTTCGTACCAATCTTTCCCGCATTTCCTTTTTTTCCGCTTTTTCCCTCTCCAGCTGGTTTTTGTAGACCCGGAGCTTCTCGAAGAGCGCGCCCTTCCCCACCTTGCTGAAGGCCAACGCGTCCTGGCGTGCCTTTTTCGCCTGGAGGAGCAGCGACGTGACCTCCTTGACCTTCTGCGCCTGCTGGTGGGACATCTGGTTCCCCAGCGACCAGGCCTGCGCCGTTTGAATGATGTCCAGCGAGTGCTCCAGGTCCTTTACTCGGTCCTCCAGGTCCCGCTTCTCCTGGTGCACCTTGCGAAACTTTTTTCGCACGAAGTCCAGCAGCCGCGCGCCGTCGTCGTGGTTACCCAGCAGTTGATCGATCGCATCTGCCTCCCCGCCGACCTGGTCGGTATCCTGTGCAAAAGTATCGTACTCGTTCGTATAAATGCAAGTCTTGCATTACAAATCTTTTTCTTGAGGTAAATCCGCATTACAAATTTTATTTCTCATGCTGAGAAAATTTGTAATACGAATGCGATACTTTTGCACAGGATAGTCGGCGTGCTCCTCCAACGTGGCCAGTTGCTGCGACATGCTTCTACTCAGATCAAATGGCGACTACACTGGGTGCTGAGGACGCTGCAAAAAGTGGTCGTACAGCTGGTAATTATGGCTGTCGTCGAAGCTTCAAAGTCAGCTCGTACCTACAGGTGCGGCACGCTTGTTGTACTATTGACGCTCGGAAGTAGGACGGTAGCTTTTTCTCCTGCAGCGACACACTACAGCAGAAAAATGTCGTGGTAGGTGGAACTTGCCGGTGCGCCGTTGGTGCAAGCTGTACTGGAGAAACCAAAGAACAGGCTCTCGAAAGTCACAACACTTTCGCTGGAGCTGCTCGTTCTCAAGCGTGGTGATCGTGATGTGGTCACGTACGCCGGTTGTGATGTTGTGACGAAAGGAGCTGCACGAAGAGAAGCTGATCCGGAAGATGTCGTGGCACCCGCACTTGACTAGCGCACCCTCCGTTTCCTCGTATATTAATTACTCGTCGAAGAATCAGGAAGAGCTGCACGCTTGGTTCTTGTTCGCGCGTAATTGGTAACGTGAAGGGCGGATGAGGATGTAGCAGAAGTACTATCGACTATCCGGTCGTGGTGCGTCAGTTTGGTTCTCGAAGACGCACTCCTGTACCACCTCGGTCGCCGCGAAGGCCAACTCCACCACGGAAGAAAAAACAAATTAATACTGGTCTATCGCAAGATGATCGCTCCTGATGTGGGTGATGAAGCTGAAGGCTCGCGCTCGCAAACTCCGAAATATTGTTTGCTTTGCCCGTCCTCGGTTTCTCGCGGATTGGGAACTGTAGGTCTGGTGAAGAGAAGATGAAGATCACCAGCAAAAAATGATAAGGGAGGTCGGTCGGCCTTGCAGGTACGCGAAATGTGGTTTGATCACAAGCGCAAGCGAAGATACTACCGCCTAGTACATCTGTTACGTTTCTTACTTTTTAGTGTCTACCTTTATTCTCTACCTTTGCAAAAAAAAGCTGTAATGTCCTGCTCTTCTACTCGGTGTCTTCAGAAAAATGAAAATCTGTATGAGCACCAAACGAGTAAATGAAAAATGCCCCATCAACGCAGTTTGTCCCCCCGACCCAATAGACGAATTTGCATTCAACGTCCTTAGCAAGAACATGCGACTGCAGCTGTCTATATCACTCGAAGACGACTACTTTCTCGAAGAAATACGTGTTGTGACGCTCTCACGAACGACCCCATTCTGTTCCGAGAAAGAACAATTCTACTGGACGAAAAATTGTGTCGACGTAAGTCACTCAGGAAAAAAGCAAGGCGGAACATCAACATCAACATCCTGGATAGTGATGCTGAAAAAAAGCCAGAGCAGTGCTTGTTGCACAGGCATGCAGCAACACGGACGAAAACCCGTTTATCGATTTTTTTTTCCCGTAATTACTACCAATAAAAATTTTGGACCGCGTCAATATCAGGTAGCAATATTCTGCGCGCTTCGCCGCAGGTACAACAGAGCGCTTAGGCTCGGCTAAAGCGTGGTGTGCGATCTAGAGTAAGCGTTTTGGTTTTTAGTGTAGATGATACTCACATAGTGCTGTTTATGTATTGGTCATATTCGTATATCGTATATGCTTGCGAAGGAAAAACCCATTGCTTGCTAACAAGCCGGCTGATGTTGTAATGCTGAGATTTTGATTTATTCGATTGGGATGGAACTGAAACGCGGTGACAGGATGGTGGGAGAAGTGGGTATATTCACACAAGTTGCTGCATCTCGTCGCAACGATCAAAATCGCAAATAGGGACTTCTTAAACGAGCAGATGACACGATTGGTGACCGCTCAAGATCAATGGCAAGAAGAAGAACTTCGTTGTATCACAAGAAAGTTGAAACTTCAAAATTCCGTTCGTAGTCGTATTCTTCTCTTCCCCGAGTACTAAGCGTAAGCACTCTACTTCTACTAGAAGAGTAGTAGTGTCCAACATCATCCCGGCTCTTCATCGAGTCGTGCTAGAAGAAACACTTGGCGATGCGGAGCGGCAGCTTGACGCCCTGGTTCATGAGGCACTCCAGGATGCTGACGATGGAACCACCGGGCATGCAGCACTTGATGGGCATCAGCAGCACCCACACCACCAGGAACACGAGGGAGACCGCCAAGCCGACGAGGGTCAGGATCGAGCCGATGAACCACAGGGGGATCTTGCACCACAAAGGCTTGCTGCTCTTTCCCTCGGCCATCGCGTGCTCACCCTCCGCCATCCACTCCTTCACGAAGCACTGGTCCGCCGGCTTCTCCGAGACGGCCAGCTGGTTCTCCACGTCAGCGGCCGGAGCCTTCTGCTCCATTTCGATCATTTCCGGTTTGCCCAACATGGTTGCTTTTCTGCAAACGCTTGCTGGATGTTGCGGTTTCTACTTCAAAAGTGTGTCTACTTACTTGTAGGTGCGCTCTGCGCAGGTTCGAACAAATTCAAAGCGGGGCGCGATTTTTTTTGAATGATTGAAGAAGGGGGATTGAACCGAACGGCTCTCTTGTTCCTGGAAAAATAAATTGAATGTCTGGGTCAAATTGGCTTTTTACGTCACTCACACTTTTTGAGTGTGTCTCTTCCAGTATGTGAGTAGCAGCGCCGTTTTCTCTTTCACTCGCTGTGTTCCCACTACATACAGAACGAAAACTACCGAGGATGGACGACAGGAGGGGCAACTCGTCGTACGTGATGGCCCTTTTGTGTACGTACGTTGTGGAGGCCCTACTTGTTCTGTTTTCTCTCAGCTTTATTCATTTCAAAACACTTGCTTGATGGACGTACCGACTTTATATGCGTGGCTGTGTTCAGGTTAGTTTCCCTTTCAAATGGAGCACCGATGCATTGTCTTGCTCTTGCGAACACCGCTAGGTACCGCAGTACATCTCCTTTGCACCCATAAAAGCTATAGAATTCGAAAAAGGCTGTTTCGATGAAGTCGACGAAGTCGAGAATGTTCGACCATAAACGTAGCTCGAGAAACAAGACATACCCAAAGAAATTTTACTTTTTGCTAAAAATACTTATTTCCGCCCAATTCGGTAGAGCAGGCTCCTCGTGGTCTACTTTGAATTTAGCGCCTGGTGTCAATACTTCGCGGAACCGACGCTACAAATCACCAACAAGCGGCGGATATTCAAATAATGATATCGTTAAATTTACAGAAGCTCAGCAGAGCTACAGGTGCACGAGGGAGGAGTCTTTCCGTTGTACTAATTGGCGCTACTCACTTCTTTGTACCACCTGAATAAAAATCCAGGAGCTCCTGTAGTACTAACAACTTCATCTACGACCTGTATCAATCTTGAAGATCTGCGGCTTTTCATTGGATATTTGGTGCTCCACGAAGGCGTACAATTCACTGCGTGCGCTGTTGAGAAAAGAAAAGCTCAAACCGACAAATATCAAGTTTTAAAGGAAAGTCAAAGTGAAAGAGTAAGTCCAAGTCAATAATTTTCGGGTTGGAAATACGAACTGTCACACCACGACGGAGGACGCGGTGTTCGTGTTAGACGTTCGGATCTCATTCATTTTGTGTCAAAGTAGTTCTAAAAAATCAATATTATCCCTCCTGGAGTAGTTGTTTGTTCTTCTTGGAAACGTCAAAATTTCGTACTAGAAACTAAGAGCGCTCGGCATCGATCTCACTAGTTCACGCAGAAGGACCAAAGTTTGCAGTTGCAATACAAAAAATCCATACAAAGCAGACGTCGGTGTACCTTGGGCACTTTAAAAGATTCCTTGGAGGGCGCCAACTTTGGGAGTTTTTGTTTTGCGACCGTGACGAATAAATTAGTCGACTAGGCTATCAAGTTCATCGTCGAAACAGAAACTTTCTCACGGGTAAGTATAAAGATGTCAAAAACGTAGCTCATCGACAGATACGAATCAATTTCAATACCTGGTGTAGGTTGACAAATCAAAACTACCTTTCTTCTTGAAATAAGACTGCTACAACTTCTGAAGCGCTAGTTTATTTGAGTTTTATTCTTTTGCTCTTGGAAACAATGAATTTATCTGGATTTTTGTACCTGGTTTTTCACCACAACATCTGGCTTAGTTCACTCTTTTCCGAAATCGGAAGCTGCTGTCCGTGCCTCCCCCGATTGGCATGGTTACTCCATCTCGTCGAACAAGATCGCCAACGTGATCAACCCCATACCGCAGTACCTGAAAAGTCAAAGTTTTTGTTGTTCGTTTTTTGATAGATTGAACACCGTTGATACCATAGCCATTTTCGCAACCCGTCGCGTGAAACAAGTAAGTACAACAAGCTGCGGAAGAAAAGCACATGCGGTGTGAATTTCACACCTGTGAAATTGGAATTGCATTTGGATTTACAGCAAGTGCGGCTGCAAGCAGCTCCAAAAAATTCCCAAATAAAGTACTTAGCGACGGTCCAGCCCCAATGCACTTCTTCCTCTTCTTCGTCATCCGAATCGTCGTCACTGTCATCGGAATGCTCGCTGTCGACCTGATAAATGAAAATGAGAAAGAAGTTGATGTAGATGTCGAGTCTTTATGAAATTCATCAATCATAATATGTGCACCACACAACTAGAGTAAAAAGTAGGTAGCACTAGCATACAGTACTAACACTAAGTAGACATGGTGCAAACAATAAAACAAACGTCTCAACATTGCCATTGGGCATCTTGTTTACTCCTGTTCTTGAATATTACCGGGCTTTCCTTTTCTGGCTCACTTTCTGCGTCCGTCGTGCTGGCGTCTTCATGCAAAACGCCCCGCTTGTACGCTCTCATGGAGATGAACGGGCCCATGAACTCCTTGCGCGTCGTGGGTGCCGGCGCTTCCTTCGTCGTGGTGGTTATCGGTGTAGTGTTGGTCGTTTGGGCCCTCGACGGTGATTTTGATGAGAGCAGCGCTGGACCCGGCGCGGTTGAAGCGGTTGTCTTAGTTGTGGACGTAGAAGTTGTAGAGATGGGTTCTTTCGGACTGCTTTTTAGTACGGTTGGTTTCGTACTAGTTGTACCCGCAGCTGTAGTCTTGTTCACTGCAGATGTAGCTGAAGACTTCGTCGGTCCGACTGCACCAGTTGTTGTTCCTGCTGCAACTTTGGATTCATTCTTTCCCGAACAAGTGGCCGCATTCTTCTTACAACCGGCGGTGTCGGTGACCTCCTTGTCTTCATCTTCGACGACTAGTTCGATTCCCTGCTGGTCCTGCACCGAATTGGCGCTGCTTGTCGTAGCCGTGGTGCTGGTCAGCGGGCTCCCGTCCTGGTGGAACGTGACCTTCGCCGGGGAGGTTGTACTGGAGGCGACCGCGTTCTTGTTCGCCGCATGATCCGCATTCGCGTTGATAGAAGTAGTACAACCAGAAGTAGAGGCAGACGGCGCGGTGTTTGTTGAGGATGGTTTTTTCGCTGCGACGTGGTCCATCATCTCTTTGCTGCTCTCGGCGTCGTCCACAACTGTGGTTCCCTTGCTCGGCGCAGCGGTTGTTTTGGTGGTTTGTGTTTGATGTTCCACCGCTCTTTTTCCTGCTGGATCACTTGTTATTGCCGGGGACGCCGCTGTGTTGGACGACGTAGCTGCCGTTTGCTTCAGACTGCTCCACCCATCGGGACTCCGCAGCTTGGCACTGATGTTATTTCCTGGCTGCGGGGAAGCCAGTTTGTCATCTTGGTCGTCCCGCTCTGCCGTTGTTGGGGTCTTGGTGATTGTCGCGGCATCTTCCACGACGACCACCTTCTTGTGCTGGACTGCAGCCGGTGCTCCTGCTTCTCCAACGGCCCGGGTGTCGTTAGTTCTGGAAGACTGCTCGTCGAGGGCAATAACCTGTAGTAATTTCATCTCTCTTGTTATCTGCGAATTTGTTTTTGTCATAGTGCTGTACAAGGTGTCAGCTCGGTGCTATCACAAAAATATCAGGATGACCTGCTCACAAAAAAACGTCATTTTTTTTCGTACATCCTTCTCCACGTCAGCAGCGGGTCCGGCGGGGGCCGCTTCCGCCCTCTTGTTCGGAGTGCCATTTTCCGGGGCGGACGCGGCAAGTCGTGGCAGTGGCTCTTCAGTCGTCATTTTTCTTGATCAGCGTCGCCTTTGTCGTGGTTTATATATCTCTTTCACTCTGTCTGAATCTGATGCAAACGAAATATACGCTTCAAAAGGAGTTGCACATGATGAAAAGCGGTGTCTCGAACGCGCTCATTTGCTACTTTTGGTTTTGCCGCCGCGGGTCGCTCTGGTACGCGTACGTTTGATACTGCAGATAACATTCGACATTTTTCGGTACTACAGTGCATTTGAAAGTCCAACGAAAATTGACGGGGCGATTTTTATTCGCCTCACGTCTCTCTCAGCGCAACACGAGTTTATTTCGCTCTTGGCTTTTTATTTTTTTCACTCCCTCAGAATGAAAGCGAATAGCACAACCACCACGACCACCACCACGACGATTTGCTTGCATAATGTGTGTAAAAAGTGAAGCACCAGCTCGAATGGCGATTCTCATAATTGCGAACCCAAACACAAAGAATCCTTCTAGCGTCCAATGGCCGTAAACTAGAAGCGCAAGACTATTTAATCGCGACATTCATCAAATAAATCCAAATGTTGCCGTTTCCAATCAACGTTGCCAATCCTCTTCCGCTGAAACATGTTTTTCGATTTTGTACACGACAACGGCCGACTAACACAAAAGTGCGAAATGTAGGTTTACTGTGTACAGAAGTATAGCCCAAAAAGTAATGATACAACTATGATTGAGATTGACCTCCTCTACCTCTTACACTGGAACTAGCGACCCCGACTCGGGGTCCTAATATGCCGCCCGACGGCTAAAAACTAAAAATAAAATGTACAATTTTGGAAAACAATAAAAGTATGTAAACCTAACCAGGGCTGATATAAATCGTTTGTGTTTCGTTAAAAAATATCAAAAAACCGATGTGCATGCTGATATTTGAAAATGTTCTGCTTCTCTCTGGTGTTACGATGATGATGATGAAATATTGAAAAAATGGCCAAGCTGTAGTTTTAATCTGTGGATGTGAATATCATGATCATGATGAAACTATTCTGCAAAACTACTACCTAAAATTCGAAACTGAAACAAGTCGGATTGATGTACATTTACTTTTGCACAGCATGAACCACGTCGCCAACTGTATATTGATATTCAGTTGTATACCTCGCTGCAATCACGGCTTCGGCGGGATGACGGAGGCAGTCGTGTTGAGGACCGGCATCTGAATTCGCAGACCACTGTAGGGAGCAGACATTTGGCGCTGAACAGCCACCTGACTGCTCGCTGTCTGTCGAGCCTGTTCTTGTTGGTGCGATGCTGACGGCTCTCCCCTGGCGGAGAGCAAAGGTGCAGCTGCGAGCGGTTTCATCTGCGTCATTGTCGAAAAACCCGCTTGTCGCTGCTTGGCAAGTGTCTCTGCGAAGACTGCCGAGACGGCTACACCAGGAGGATGGTTCATTTGTTTCTGAACAATTCTTGGTGCGCTACTGCCACCTACTGCTCCCGCGACCACGTCGTGCTGTCCTCGAGCAGACATCAGTGTGCCAGTTGAATTCGGCCCGGCCTTGTTTATCGTTGTTCCCGGGGTCGAAGTCGTGCTAGAGCTACTACCTCCACTGGTCGATGCAGGCGCTAGAAGTTTCGCAGTAGCTGGGCCTCGTACAGCACTAGAAAAAGAAAATCTACCTTGCTGCATATTTGTAGCTGCAACACCTCCTGAAGCAGGTCCACTACTTCCACCTGCACTCATGTTTGCATTTGCTTTTGGAACCACAATCGTGGTCGAAGAGCCCCCGTGGGACGTGGTCGGCACTACAGCTGCGCTGGTCGTCGCAGGCACAGCAGCTGCAGCTGCTCTCCCATTCGCCGCAGGCGAGGTTTCCGGGACAGCTTTCTGCCATGATTTATTGTTCTGCGGCTGCAACTCGCTCGCCTGTGTCGTGGGGTGGTTCATCGCCCCTTCTCGTTCGCGTCGGGCTGCGAGCGCTGGGGATCGCCGTGTGGTCAGGGCGGGGGAAGAAAGACACTCGTCGTCGTCTACCTCATCGATCACACTAAGCTGATACGAGGTGTCCTCATTCTTCATCATTTCGGTCTGCACTTCGCTCTCAGCCGCGAGCCGCTGGTGAAGATCCCGTGGTTGCGATACTGCAGCCTGGTGTGGCTTCCTGGTGTTTGTAGTTGTTTGTTTTGCTTGCAGCGGACTGTAACGCCCATACCACGGCTTGTTCCACATAATTTTTCATGTCATGATCGAGATCGTCACCAGGTTCTATCTGCGCATCTGATGTTCGCAGGAGTCTACTGGCAGAATTGGCAGCAACATGTGCAGTCTCAACATCTAAACCATTCCGTCACACTCAAAAGGTCGGTATCTTCATGGACCACTCTTCACTTTCACACTTTGACTTTATTCATTAAAAAAAAATATATACTTTTTCCTCTCCAAAGGTCCAGTGCGCAGCGACTTCTGGAACAGGTCCTGACTGTATCTTTGCACGCCCTCTCCGTAGGCTGGTGGCAGTTCGTCCGAAATAAATTGCGAAGATTCGAACTTCGTTGCTTCGGACGAGAGCTGTTTTTCTCCCGCGGATTTCCGCAGCAGTCCGGGTTTATTGCCCGCGGTTGCGCTTGCATTTATTCTGGCGTCCTGCTCTGCCTGGCGCTCCATTTTGCGAACCACCTCGTGCGTGTATCTGTCCAGCATCGTCAGCGCAATGTATCCCTTCCGCTCGCCATGCGTGCGCTCGATCTGTATGTGTTGATTTACTGATCTTGACTTGATGCCGAACAAGAACGAGAACCATCATCAAGTTCAAGCCACCAAACTAAGGAAACTAGCAAAAAGAAAAATGCTGATACAGCTCCATCTCTACCTACCAACCATGTTAAAAACTCAGTAGATTCATCATAACACAACCATCTTGCGCATTATCATGATGCGCCGCTTTATTCAATACCATCCGGAAAAGGCGGCTGCAGTTCCTCTTGTTTCCGAACATGTCCTCGAGCTGGAAAACGTCTAGCATGGCTTCCTCCAGGTGACGAGAGGAAAAGCGGATCTCCGGCAGGCTCTCGCTGAGCTGCACCTCGGCGTCCACTTCAACCTTGGCGGGGCCGAACTGAAGTTTTCGATCTTCGTGGTACCCAAAGTCCAACTCCTGTTCCACGCCAGACGAGGACAGCTGGGTCAAAGAGCACTGGTGCTGGCCGACGTCCACAGCACCTCCAGATAACGATCCAGGAAAAAATGCTGTGCTTGTTCCGTGATGATCCATCGGCGAAGGAGCTGCTGACGTCGTAGACAGCTTTTTGGTGGAAGCCATGTACCTCTCGAGAGCGCGGGGGTCAATCAATTTCATCTCCATAGCAGCGTGCACTGCCGCGATTTGGAGGGTCCCGTACTCAGCCTTCAGCTCGTCGCAAACCCGCATTGCCAACCGCGCGAGACCGGCTTCCTGTGTGTTTCATTTACGAATTTTCCACTTCTGCGATTCTGCTTCTAGCTGTAGAGAAGGACGCCAGCTTCTACACGTGAACGACGAGACGAATTTCGTTGCTGCGTACAAAAACAAAGAAAATCGCGTCCGTGTCACGACTCCTCCATTGTGTCAAACAATTGCTAAGCCAGTGATCCTTTCACGATCTGACTGCCCGTGCCGCTCTCCTGGAGTTTTGCAAATAGCAATCGCCTGGCAGCTATGACTTCATCTTCCATGTTCATGATTTACAGCCAGG
>JACKZZ010016641.1_pt1 | contig 12937 bp, 9 predicted proteins | sample 8027871 | NCBI WGS metagenome assembly JACKZZ01 (sample SAMN15724774, study PRJNA655200) | protist metagenome | isolation source: fluorescence activated cell sorting (FACS) single amplified genomes of... | place: USA: West Boothbay Harbor, Gulf of Maine | collected 2000-07-19
TATTATTATTATTATTTATATTATTAAAAAAAAAATTTCAATAAAATAAATAATAATAAGAAGAAAGAAGGCTGGAAGGCCAGGAAGGCTATGAAATTTTATTAATAAAAAATATAATAAATAAAATATAATAATAATAATAATAATAAAAAATAACGTCATATCGCGTCGTCTCAATGAATACGTTAGCTTAATATACTTACTGTGAAATAGGGTGGTGCAATATGTATACCTTACTCTATATTAAATTAAAATTAATTTAAATTGCATGACGACTACTAGATTCATGGCTTGTTTAGCTTGTGCCTTGGCGGCTTGCTTGGCTTGCTTGTTGCTAATGCACATTAACATTACGGTGTAGATAGTAGTGCGAATAATAGTACATTGAATACTAGTCTATTCACAGGTTCTGCTCAAATAGAATAATGTATAGTGCTGTACCAATATAAATATAATAATAATGCACCACCAGTATTTATTATTATTATTATTATTATTATTTGTAGTATTCCGTATTTACTATACTACGTTGGTAGTGCACCTCTCTACGAGTATTACTTCTTCTTTCTTCTCTTTGTATATGGCAATAATATGTGTTTTGCTGAGTATGTTTATAGATAGATAGATTCAATTGAAAGAGACAGCCATTCGTCATTACAAATTATCATTATCACTCAATACTGGAGAAGATGATTCCCAGAGTAAGATGTGACATACTGTTTCGACCACCACGCATATCAGCTTTTGCAATATCCGCTTCAGCTATGATAAATAAAAATATTAGCATAATGCCAGCAATATTTCAGCAAAAGCGTGGTTTTTCAAAACAAAACAAAAAAAACAAGAACAATCCAGGTGGTGGTATTCCTGGGGAATTCGTAATGTCAATACAACAGCTACAAAAAGTTGTTGGTACGCGCACAATATTTGAAAATGTTACGTTGGGGTTTTTACAAGGTGCTAAAATTGGCATATTAGGACTAAATGGATCAGGAAAGTCAACTTTGATGAAAATTTTAGCCGGTGTAGAAGAAGAATTTGATGGTGATTTTTGGAGAAAAGATGACTTAAAAGTTGGCTACCTGGCACAGGAACCTGAACTAAACCCTAATTTAAATGTACGTGAAAATGTTATGGAAGCATTAAAAATAGAGCAAGGATTATTGAAGCGTTTTGAAGAAATTTCGTTACAAATGGGTGAACCCGATGCTGATTTCGATAAGTTAATTGAGGAACAAGGATATGTTACTGAAGAGATTGATAAATATGATGCGTGGAATATTGATGATAAAGTTAACCAAGCGATGCAAGCGCTGCGTGTTCCAGAAGATGATTTGAGTGTTAATCATTTATCTGGTGGTGAACGAAGAAGAATTGCATTGTGTAGGTTATTGCTTGAACAGCCAGATATGTTATTATTAGACGAGCCAACAAATCATCTTGATGCAGAATCTGTTGAATGGTTGGAACAATTTTTGAAACGTTACGAAGGGACTGTAATTGCAATAACACATGACCGTTATTTTTTAGACAACGTCGCTGGTTGGATTTTAGAGATCGAGCGTGGAAAAGCATTGCCGTTTGAAGGTAATTATTCTAGTTGGTTAGTCGCAAAGGAGAAACGAATGAGTTTGGAAAATAAGAAGGATGCATCACGTAAAAAGGCTATGCAAAAGGAATTGGAGTGGATACGTAAGAGCGCGAAGGGACAGCAAAAGAAAGGTAAGGCACGATTAAAATCATTTGAAAAAGAACAGGATGCAATTTCTAAATCGGATCATGCAAATTTAATTGAAAGTGGGGCGATAGTTATTCCAAATGGTCCACGTCTTGGCAATAAAGTTATTGAAGTGTCGAATTTGACACATGCATTTGACGATGGGCAAAAACTGATATTTAAAGATGTATCATTCGAAGTGCCAAAAGGCGCTACTGTTGGCATTATTGGGGGCAATGGAATGGGGAAATCAACATTATTTTCAATGCTTTGTGCTGATCCTACTGCTGAAGGTTTGAAACCATCAGACGCTGGTATAATTAATGTGGGCGAGAGCGTTCAAATTGGTTACGTTTCCCAATCACGGGAGAGTTTGAATGAGCGGAATACGGTATATGAAGAGATCTCAAACGGCAATGAATATATAAATGTAAATGGTAATGAGATACAAATACGAGCATATGTTTCAGCGTTTAATTTAAAAGGTGCAGCGCAAGAGAAACTTGTTGGTGATCTGAGTGGTGGTGAACGTAACAGAGTTCATTTAGCAAAAACATTAAGTCAAGGTGCCAATTTAATCTTATTAGATGAACCGACAAATGATTTGGATGTTGAAACGTTACGTTCATTGGAAGAAGCATTGGGAAATTTTGAAGGTACCTCTATGATTATTTCACACGATCGATATTTTTTAGATCGTTTATGCACACATATATTGGCATTTGAAGGCGATGGCAGAGTTGATTTTTTCGAAGGTACATGGACCGAATATTTAAAAGAAGCACAAAATTCAATACACCAAAAAGATACCAGCGAAGAAGGTAAAGGCAAACGTTACCGACCTCTTAATTATTTTTAAAATTTTCTAAAAAGTGTGCTGTGTGCTGTCAAGCGGAGTGTGTACACGTATATACTCGCATAGGTATATTATAGGAAGAATATATATTACCATTAAATATATATACATATATAAATTAATGTGAGTATAAGGAGAACATTTTTTTAATACGATATTTAATATGTGTGCGTATTTTACCTCGCGGAGTGTATTTTATAAAAAATATTTGTTTTATTTATTTATTATATAATAATAATATGTATAAAATTAAAATAAATAATGAATAATAAGTATGTATGCACACTACTATTATTTGGTTCCTATTTTTTATATAGAGCTCTATATATATTTTCAATTTAAACTGTATAATAATAATAATTTATTGTAATTATTAATAATATATGATATATAATAATTGTATTGTGCTATTAGTACATACATAATAATAATAATAATAATAATTTCAAGCACTGAGGTATGATCTTTGATCCTCCCGTGATACCCTATTTGTAACTCTCTCCACGTGGGGTAGCAGGCCCAGCAGGCGCATAGCAGGCGCATAGCACCGAGTGGACTCTCCGCCAGCCATTTCCACCACCCCCTTGTGGCTTGCATCAATATCTCTCGCAGTGTTATAAGCAGTGCTATACACTTATTATTAGAATGCATCATAGTACTATACAATAAATACAGAGAATGGCACACCGAACACCTACCTACCTGCCCTGCAACCGCTGCGGTGGCGATACATTAAAATTAAACAAAACAAAACAAAAACATCAAAGATATTTATAACAAAAACAAATTGCAATAACAAATTAAAATTAAAATGACTGAACAATTAACATACCGTGGTCAATTAGAAGGCCATAATGGTTGGGTAACTGCTGTTGCCACCACTGCTGAAGATCCAAACATGATCTTAACTGCGTCCCGTGACAAAACTATTGTTGTATGGAACTTACAACGCACTGATGAAGCCTATGGTACTGCACGCCGTCGTTTATGTGGTCACTCCCACTTCGTTGAAGATGTTATCATATCCAGTGATGGACAATTCGCATTATCCGGTAGTTGGGATGGTACTTTACGCCTATGGAATTTATCGAATGGCCAAACAACTCGTCGTTTCGTTGGTCACTCGAAAGACGTTTTATCTGTTGCTTTCTCCCAAGACAACCGTCAAATTGTAAGTGGATCCCGCGATAAAACCATCAAATTATGGAATACTCTTGGTGAATGTAAATACACTATCCAAGACGATGGCCACAAAGAATGGGTTTCATGTGTCCGTTTCTCCCCAAGTCAACAAAATCCACTTATCGTAAGTTGTGGTTGGGACGGTCTTGTTAAAGTATGGAACTTGAACAACTGTAAATTACGAACGAACTTAGTTGGTCATACTGGTTACTTAAATACCGTTACTGTTTCCCCTGATGGTTCATTATGTGCGTCTGGTGGTAAAGACGGTGTTGCAATGTTATGGGACCTAAACGAAGGCAAACGTTTGTATTCATTAGAAGCAAATGACATCATCCATAGTCTTGTATTCTCACCAAATCGTTATTGGTTATGTGCTGCAACTGAAAAATGTATTAAAATCTGGGATCTTGAGTCAAAAATTGTTGTTGGTGAACTAACACCTGAATTACCAGCTGTTGGCCCAAAAGCAATGCAAGCATACTGTGTATCATTGGCATGGAGTGCAGATGGTTCCACACTTTTCAGTGGTTACACTGATAGTAAAGTTCGTGTTTGGACCGTCGGTCTTGCATAAATATTGGACATACACGCATCATATTATACAGAGAGAGAATAAACCACCAGGTCAATGTTACACAATATATGAAAATATTTTTTTTTATATTTTCTGTTGATGAGGGCGAGGGTTAAAATATGGTGTTTTAATTTTTTTTAAAATGTATACAAAATATATTAAAAATATAATATATATACTTCGTAAAATATTAAAATTACTGAGAGAGTTTAAATATATATAGAGAATTAAAATAATTATGATTTTATAAGTAACACGTCAAAATATTGAGGATGATGACAACAACAGCTACGAGTATTAGAAAACGAGAGAGTGAGAGTAATGGGAAGAACGTACAACTATCACTCACACACATAAATATATATACTCGTATATATTTACAGAGTATAAAATTTTTATTAAATTATTGAGTAAGTGTATAATATATATATTGATACCTTGGTAACTTAATGCATATCATAAAGTTATTGCTGAGTTATTTATTGGGGTATGTAACTTATGATAAATGAGATAACTTCACGTGTACCTAATAAAAATATTAATAAATTAGAAAATACTTTTTTTAAAATTTTACCATTAATTTTGGAACTGGGTTCTGGGTAAAATGATTCATAACTTTTTTGCCTTCACTTGCAACATTTTCCGGTGAAAATCCAAACTTTTCAAATACTTTATTACCTGGTGCGGATTCTCCAAATGTAGTCATGCCAATTTGATAATGTGAATACTTGGTCCACCCTGTGGTGCTACCAGCTTCTACGCTGATTACAGGGCAGCCGGTGCCAATAACGCTTTGCTGGTATGATTCATCCTGCTCATCGAATAATTCCCAACATGGCATAGAAACAACACGTACGCGGACACCTTCCAATAACTTCGCTGCCTCTATGCATAATCCAACTTCAGATCCAGTCGCTACAAATGTTACTTGCGGTGCACCACCGGTACAATCTTGAAGAACATATGCTCCTTTCAATACCCCTTCAACGGAAGAGCCATTTAGAATTGGTAATCCTTGTCTACTTAAGGATAATGTTGTTGGGCGACCCTTTTGTGATAAAGCAGCAAAATATGCACCGGATGTTTCATTCCCATCGCATGGGCGCATAACAAGCATGTTTGGCATAGCACGTAAACTTGCCAATATTTCTATCGGTTGGTGGGTCGGGCCATCTTCCCCTAATCCAATAGAATCGTGAGTCATTACATATATTACTCGAAAATGGCTTAACGCGCTCAGTCGAATTCCTCCTAGTGCATATCCGACGAATGTTAAAAATGTTGAGCCAAATGGTATAAAACCACCATAAGCCGCCAATCCATTTACAACTGCAGCCATACCATGCTCCCTAACTCCAAAACGTATGTAACGTCCATGTGGTGTAGCATGTTGAAAATCTACGCAACCTGGCCAATTTGTTTTTGTAGATGGAGTCAAATCTGCTGAGCCTCCAATCCATTCAGGCATTAAATCAGCAAATGACTTGATCACATCTTGAGAGTACACACGAGATGCCTTTGTCTTATCACCAACTTTATAGCGTGGCAACGATTTTAACAAATCATCTGGTAAATCACCACTCCATCGCCGTTCCAATTCACCAGCTTCATTTGGAAATGATGTTGAATAATTTTTCCACATTTCTTGCCATTTTTGGTATGCTTGCTCGCCAGCTGCGCTAGCATCTTTGTAAAATTTATACACGTCATTCCCGATTGCAAACTTTGCTTCCGCATCAAATCCAAGCTCTGTTTTAATTCTTGCAATATCGTCGTCACCAATTGGTGCACCGTGAACTCCGTGTGTGCCTTGTTTAGTAGCATATTTACCAATCGTTGTTTTCACTTTAATAATAGTTGGTTTATCCGTGGTTGCTTTCGCTTGTTGAATCAATGCTCTTAAGCCTGAAACATCTGCATTATCACCGTCATCATACGATAATACTTGCCACCCATACGCTTCATAGCGTTTACCTACATCTTCCGTAAATGCTAGATCTGTTGAGCCATCAATTTGAATATTATTGTCATCATATAATACAATAATTTTACCAAGTTTCAAATGGCCAGCTAATGAAGAGGCTTCTGCAGAAACACCTTCTTGTAAACAACCATCCCCGCATAGAACGAAAATATTATGGTCGATTAATGAAAAATTTTCCTTATTGTATCTTGCGCGTAAATTTGCTTCGCCAATAGCCATTCCAACTGCATTTGAGATACCTTGACCCAACGGCCCGGTGCTTACTTCAACGGCGTCCAATAAATGATTTTCCGGGTGACCAGCAGTTACACTGTTCAGTTGACGAAAGTTTTTCAAATCATCCATAGACGGTCTTTCATACCCAGTTAGATGCAACATAGTATACAATAACGCACAACTATGACCATTAGATAAAATAAAACGATCACGATTTGGCCAGCTAGGAGTAGACGCAGCAAAGGTCATTTCATGGCCAAATAAAGCATGCGCAATAGGTGCACAACCCATAGGGGCTCCTGGATGCCCTGACTTCGCTTTTTGAACTACCTCAGCACCAATAATTCTTACAGTGTTTACGCATTTTTCTGCAATATCCATTTTTTGCTTTTTTGCAATGTGTGACATTTATTTAAAGGAGGTAATTTCAACTTCTGTTCGTTGTCTTTGATGATACGCTTTCTTCTTTCTCTGACATTCACATGTGTGTGTACGTGTGTCTCTGAAACCATTATTTGTAATTTGCTCGAAGTATTATAAAATAATAATAATAATTGTTGTTATTATTATAATAAGAAGAGGAGGAATTTAAATTAATAATAAAATAATAAAAAATGAATTATTAAAATGAGAACACCACAATAATAATAATAATAAAATACCACCAGTGGTATTATAGTAATAATAATATAATAATAAAACATGTTAATAATAATGGCAAAAAAAAAGATATGTTTTTTCGTCGCGAGCAGTAGTATACCAGGTATACTGGTGGTACCAGGTAGTAGTAGTAGTATTATTTGGTTTGCACATTTCAAGAAGAAGCACACGCCCTATCTATAATAGGCCACGCACAAGGTAACCACCCCACCAGTGACCAGTGGTATACCTCTTGTTGTAGACGCCTATTCTTTCGTTGGTGACGAGTTAAATTTATTAATGATCGATCTTCTGGAATCATTTCACTTTCACTTTCGATGGTTCTTCATTATTAGTTATATTTATAATTTATTTAAATTGTATTGAAATTCATGTATGTGCATTTTAAGGTATGATTTATATGAGAAGTTCAAACATCATAAATATATACTATAATACGAGCGTATATTTATATTAATATTGTATTGATTATATTATTATACAGATTACATATATACAATATACAATACATACCAACGTGTCCCTGTTGCGCTTATTGCACTGCAGCGTTGGTAACATACATGTACACGTTATAGTATATTATGACCGCAATCGACAAATTAATGTGTAGAAGTGTGCTATTGTTAAAATGTTGAAGAAATATGCTTTGTTTCCATGTGTGACGATTCTAATATTAATTGTTATTTTAATCCTATGTGAATGTCAGGTGGGGATGGGTAAGAAGAAGAAGAGAAATGTGAAGGTGAATATAGTTTCAATACTGGATCATCGTATTCAAAAGATAATGAAGTTTTGCCAGCGATTGGTAAAGGACGATGGTAATCTTTTTGATGGGATCCAGCTTCTTCAAACGGTTTACGACCAAATAAACTTACCATATTTCGATCAATTGAAATTGAAGCATCGTTATGCCTTACAAAAACGATTAAATGAATACAAGTATCAAAATAAATCATTCTATATTTTAATGAAACAAACTGTATGTAATTTTTTATTTCTATAATACAGATACACAAAACAATATTCTAACTATATTTCCCCGTATTAAAACCGTTCTACAAGGAAAATACATTTCAATTATCAAGAAAAATTATACAACTTCATTTTCAATTATTGATAGCACTTCATTCTGCTGGGGATATCACAAACTCGAAGATATATTTATTGAAAATATATGATGGAATAATGAAATTAAAACCATCAAAACGAAAGGGGCGGAAACAAATGACAGAAATATTTCCAGCGCAATTTATTTATCTAACGGTTGAGATACTATTTCAATATCGTTTCTTTCAACGTGTGATCAATATTTATAACAACACTCTACATGTCTATAGAAAGCAATTATGGTCTAATAATGATGTCTTAAAAAGATATCTCTTAATGTCAAAAGAAAAATTAAAATTATTGCATAACACGGAACAAATTGACAATAACATTAAAAATGATAATATTATACAGCTTAAATATAGAGAACTCATAGAATCTTCTTCATGTAAAAAAGAAAACCATTCAAATAACAATTGTGGGTATATAACAAGCCCTATTGCACCAGAGTCCCGCAGATTAATTTTTGAAGATAAACGAACATACAGTGAATATTCAGAACAGAAATTCAATCCAATATTGCATAAAATGTTTCCTAAACTTGATTTCAATCGTAATGACATTGATATATTGAATTTTGATCAAGTTGATCTGGCATCACCAAACAATATTTTTATAAATAAGTACGTAAACAAAGGTCGTCCAGTTTTATTGCGTGGTTTTGTAAATGGATCTTCTTTTAAAATATCAAAATTTTTGAAAAAGTATGGTAAAACTCGCATATCTGTATCAAATTCTAAAGATGTTGTTGCTCGGCAGTGGATTGAAGACTGCCGAACAATAAACTGCAGGCAATTGAGTAAATACAATGCATTGTTTTTTCAGCGCCTAATGTCCATTAATAATTTTGTAAGTAATATTACAAAAGGTGCATACATATCAGGTAAGAATTTTAAGATTGGACGAATCAAAAATGGCTATGATAGGAATCAGACTACAGCTGCATGGACTCTACCATATTTTTTTGGTCCATTAAAGATGAAAAATAATGAATATGCAGATATATTGAAAAAACTCAAAAAGTTGTTTCCTCTCAAACATTTTGCTAAAAAAAAAACAAAAGCTGGCAAAGATAAAGATATTTTTTTCATTGGCTCCATTGGAAGTGGAACATATTTTCATTCACACGCAGCAGCAGCAAATGTGTTGTTTCTTGGTAGAAAAAAATGGCTGCTACTCCCTCCAATGACATATGCGGGGCCCGGAAGCGCTAGCATGCAATGGTGGGTTGAACACTTATACAACAAACTGCCCATAAAAGCCATTGAAGTTGTCCAAGAAGAAAATGACCTACTGTACATACCTCCATATTTTAAACATGCAACTATTAACATTGACAAAATGGTCGTTGGCGTTGCGTTTCAGCATATTGGTGAACATAAAATTGATTTTAAAACATATGATTTTTCTATTCATCATGGCAATAGCCAAGATGTTGTCGAGTTAAACCAACAAAATGTTGGAGGTAGTAGTAGTGAAAAAAGTAGAACTGAGTTATGAGGACGGTTGTTTTTATGGTTGGGCGGGTTGGCAAGAAACTTCATAAAAAAATACAAAAGAACGTATTACAAAAATAGCTTTTTTTAGTTACGTACTTTTTTTTTAGTTACTCATTTGCTCTATCTTTTTATCTTTGTCTAAAGATTTTTGCGATAAAACATTATTCATCTCTTTTTGCTTATCCAAATTCGATTTTACGGATTCTAATTCTTTTTTTTGCTGCTCTACCGTTGCCTTGGTTTTGTCTAATTCTGGGTCGCCAACTAGTGTGCGTCCAGCATTGTTACTTTTATGAATTCCAACTATTTTACCCACTGCATTATCAACTGCGGTAGCTACTCTTGACTCTAAATCGGATTTCTTTTCGCCTTCAGCTGCCTCTTTATCCTCGTTAGTATCTTTTTTGTTACTATTACTATCACCTGCATTATCGTTATTACTATTTCCGCCGCATCCATTGCATTCAATGTGTAATGTTGTGCCAGGAACTGCTACGCTTGTTTCTCCATTTGGCTTTTTGATTGAAACGTCATTATTAGCTTGTGATACACTGGGTTGCAATACCGCCGGTTGTGTGGCAGCTGGTGGCACTACTGGTTGTTTTGGCATATTTGCTGCCAACTTTTTAATGAAACCATCCATAATTTCTTTCATATCTTTCACCTGCTTGTTAGCGTTAGTAGACGCTTTTTGTTCTGCCTTTTTCCTATATTCAGCATGGTCTTTTTTTAATTTTTCTTCGGCTCCTTTCATGTTCGAGGCCATTTCATTTTGCAATGTCATTTTTCTTGATAGTAAGTCTTGTTGTTTTTTCATCATTTCAGATATACCAGAATTCAAATCATTCAATCGTTTTTCACCAGCAGCCGAAATTTTTTTCCTCTGCTCACCAGCCTTTTCATTTTCCTCCAACATTCTTTTCTCTCTTTTCCCCTCCTCTTCCACTTTCGATTTCATCGCATCGCTTTTAGTTTTTGCTTCCGCTTGTTTAGCTTGTGCGTTTCCTAGGGCCTTAGAACGTTTCAATGCTTGCTCTTGCTTTGCATTTACATTCTTTTGAAACAATTTAACATCCTCCTCATTTTTATTTTTCTCTGCGTCGCGTAATTTAGCTACACTTTTCACTTCCTCCTCGTGTGCCTTCACTGAGGCTTTTTGTGCTTGTTTTTCCAACTCTTCGTCTTTATTTGCTTTATCTCTACCTTTTCTCGCTTCCTCTCTTCCTCTTTTAGCTGCTTCTTCGGCTTCTTTCGCCTTTCGTTTCCCTGCCTCTTCCTTTTCTTGGAAAGCATCACTTTTTTGCTTTTCCTCTTGCACTCTGTCACTTTCTTTTTGTTTTTCTTCAGCTTTTTTTGCAGCTTTAGCGGCCTTCTCTTTGCTGTCTTTATCGTCAAATTCTTCGAGGGAGTTTACTTGCACTCCAAATTTCTCTTTCGCATACTCGAGCAAAGTTTTTAGAACTCTTCGTATGCTAATATCATTTTCTGTGCATTCTTTCTTTTTTTCTCCACGTAAGCATCCATCGTTTTCACTTTTGTATTTATTGCATTCTACTAGTAACTTTCGTAAACTTGCTTTATCGTCAATCATTTGATTCAAAATTTCCTTTATGCTAGCCACAGTGTCCAAACTTAAAAGCAATTTGAGGCCAGAACGAGCACGCTCTTCAGAAATAACAGTGCTCTTTGTGCTTTCGTCTGCTTTCTCCTGTGCGACTGAAATGCGCTTTACTTTTTTCGATGATTCCTCTAGCATTTTATGGATCTTCTGCGCGTCTTTTGCACTAGTTTTGGAAACACCTTCAGTCAAATCCTCTACTGGTTTACTGACTCTAGTTCTTACACCCATACCATTCTCAATACAATAAAATATGCAGACTAAAACCACTAAAATTAATGTAGATAATCTCATATTCTCAAATCTCAAGCAGTATAGTTGTATATTTTCTTAATGATTCACAGAATGGCGGAAATCTTAACACATGTACGTAGCGGGGCACCGTCGATTGTGGTATGTATGTGCGAGTACATGTAAAATTGTGCAACTTATAACATAGTGTGTTCTATTAATAATAGTGCTACATAATTAATTATTTACAATAACTTTTTTTCTTCCAATAATGAAGGGAATGATACTAGTAGACTGGGGAGATGGAATCGGGATAATTTAATAATACTCTTCATTGTTTTCATTGTAACAACGGGCAGGTAGGCATAGGCATGCATCTAGTACTTTTACCATGAAAATCCTATTAGCATTAATATAGCATTACGCCCCCTCTTTTTTTTTGAATCAGCCTGTAGCATCGTCCTTTTTGCTCGAACGAGGTGAAGTCAGGTGCTATTTCTATCGTAAATGAATACCTTAATATGTATGTTTCTTTTCCTTCCTCCTTTTCTTAGAGGAATGTGGCATAGAAGATAAGAGGACGATAATAATAAGTCTGTGCATTATAGCATGTCCTATACTTTCAATACTGTATGAATTATATTCTCACTTTCTTGCTACCTATTTGTATTCGTGCTTGCACTTTGTTTGTTGTATCATTAGTATTGTTATTATTTTATTATAGTTGATTCTTTTTTAGATGCATTTGCATTGTATTTAGATATGCATTACTACTGTGTTTCCATTTCCAGAATTCTTGGGGCAGGTACATCGTGACAATTAATACATACCATCGAGTTATATAGACATCAATATACAACTGCTTGGAAAAAAATCCTGGTAGTGTACGTACATATCGATAACAGATTATGAAGAGACGATGTTATCACCAGTATGCTTGCGTTGTTTACATTCTTGTTAGTAGCTTCATCTTCTCGTCCTTCCTTCCTTGTAATGGTGGAAATATACGGGGCACTGGAGTAGTTGTTGAAGATAGTAACAAAGAGCAACCGGAGGAAACGTATTGGCATGTATCCAAGATACATGGCAAGATACTAAAACGAATACAGCAAGTTAAATACACTTTCCCACCAGCGCTAGACAAACAAATGGAAGCACATAATATGGTACATTTTAAAGGTGCCGTAATATCAGCATCTTTAATACAAAATATTACTAACTTGCAGATTGACACATTAACACGGCATATCGAAAGTGTAATTGTAGATAAACTGACCAAACCAAATGAAG
>JACKZZ010006268.1_pt1 | contig 12933 bp, 3 predicted proteins | sample 8027871 | NCBI WGS metagenome assembly JACKZZ01 (sample SAMN15724774, study PRJNA655200) | protist metagenome | isolation source: fluorescence activated cell sorting (FACS) single amplified genomes of... | place: USA: West Boothbay Harbor, Gulf of Maine | collected 2000-07-19
TCCTTTGGGATGCTGAGATCCGCATAGGTGATTTGGGAGAAATTCAGACCGACGCGAATTGGGGCAAGGTTCCGGAAAACCGTTGGAATTATCAGCCACCAGTGTATCGCGCGCCGGAAGTGTGGTGCGGAGATTGGAGTCTCGGACCGGAAATGGATATGTTCAGCATGGGCGTCGTGATGTTTCAGTTGTTTACGGGACAACATCCACTTCCATTGCACCATAAGAATGCGTATAATCCATACGGGGAAGAAACTATCCAACGGGTTGTTGAACGGCAGCAGCAGACTAATAAAGAGTCCATGATCCAACGACAGACTAATAAAGACTCCATGATCCATCACCAGACTAGCAATGCCTCGAACCGCAGCGATACAACTATCGGCATGAACAATAAAGATGAAGAACACGATAGTGGTATGCTCTTCCCAATGATAAATATTTATGATTATCCCGAGAGTAAAGGCAAGTACGGTCGTGCAGCATGCAGGTCGCAGATGTTCCAAATCTGCTCGACTCTCGGTCCTCTGCCGAATCAGGTGGTGGACAGGAGCGTAAAATGTTTTCAGAAGTCATTCCCTATCTACCAAAGCGTGAAGGCGCGCGATTCTCAGGGCCAGACCGTAACCGAATACGGACGCGCAGTATTCAAAAAATCGGACGACGGTAGGATCTTAGAAGAAATAACTGGGTATTTCGACAAACGGCCGGATGCACGAGCGGCAGGATATCAAAGGAATAGCCCGTTTGTACAGGATATCGTGTCGATAACGACGCGAGGGGATGATGATTTTAAAAGGCGAGAGTTAGGATTGCCCGCAGAAATCTTTTATAAATTCAAAAAACATACTCCGCTAAATGCACAATACGACAAAGATGGGTTTTCTTTGATATCGCAGGACGATGTTTTCGGAATTCATAAGAAAAAGGAGATGATGTTGTACAATGAAAACTCGCCGTTGGAGTTTTTAAATTGGTGCAATTACGCGATGATGCTAGAACGCGGCAAGAAATTGTGTATACCGATAGGGTTGCTGTTGGAAAATTCGGTGCTGTGTCGGGGCCCACCAGGCTTGGCTGAAATGATGGAGGATGAAAGCGGGATGAACATCCTGCGGAAAGCGAGCACCTCCTTAAAACAAAATTTCGGTCTATCCTATGAATCGTGTCGAAAAATTTTGGGAGCTGGTTTAACACATAAGTTAAAGGATGTGTTTACAGAAGCGGAAAGGAGTTTGTTTCCGCCGTTGCCAGTTATAACTGGCCCAGTAGAGGCTCAGCCTCACACTGCTAAATCTGATTCCGATTCTGATTCCGACTCTGAGTCGGATGAAGATTTGCTGGATTTGGATGACGAATATTTGACGAGTGTCAAATTGTCAAAGGAAAAGCTCGAGGCAGATAGGAAGAAGAACGCTGTGAGTCGGAATAACAGTCGAGCACTTAGTCAGTCTCCCAGTCGTAGTCGCAGCGGATCGCCATTGGGTCGACCAGATACAAGGATGCATACAGGCATGGGAGCTCAAACAGGAACAGTAGCTCAAACAGGCACAGGAGCGCAAACAGCGGGCGAAACGACGATCAACTCGATGGTTTCCTTTGGGAAGACTACTGTAAATACGGCTGTGAATACTGCTACGAACACCGCAAACAACACGAACGGCAACGCGAATGGCAACACAACTGGCAACGCGACTGCGAGCAATGCGAGCACGAAAAAGAAGCTCACTGCAGAAGAGAGACGACAACAAGAAGAGAGGCACTTCAATCGGAAACTAGAGTTCATGAATAGAGTCAGGGAATTGATTCGTGGAAAAGCTTCCATCGAATTTACCGATCTGCTTTTCAGAATGTGCGACTTAGATCGTACACGACGAATCAAACCGGATCAAGCGCTGAAACACGAATTCTTTGCCACGGTGGATAAGCTCAGACCGGATCCGCAGATTCCGTATGAGAATGAATGATTCCGTTCGAGAAGGGACGTAAATGAAGGAAATCATGGTGCTTGTTTATGTCGTTGTTGATGGTTTAGTTCGCTTATGCAATTGATAATGAGCTCTCTGTACGCAATTTCCTTCGTATGCCATTCTATCTGTTATGCAGAAACGAACGCCCTTATATGCTTTTCAAGTACTCGAGTACGATTGCTCGTGTACAATTGCTCGCGTCACAGATGTTCTCGTCACACGTTTCAACCTCTTTAAGCGTTTTAAGGTTACCTGCAAATCGGAAGCATGGGCGTTCTGGATATTTCGCGCAAACGAACCGACGCTAGCGACGTTTTTTTACTTTTCATTTTTCACGGTACTCGTTTAACCAAAGCGATTTTCATTTTGTTTCGTTTCACCGATGCGATCATCCTATGCGATTTTGCGAGAAACAATCGATACGAAAAACAAGCGATGCCTTGATAGGAATTCCTTAATAGAAGTTGCAGCCTAGATAATTTGCGAGAATCATTGACCAATATTCGCCACCTTACAATTCCTTCTTTCTTTCAAAAACACAGCAGTTCCTTTGGATCCGGAAGTATATCTCAATTGAATCCTTGAATCCTGTGAATCCTGAACTAAATCTCAATTGAATCCTTGAATCCTGTGAATCCTGAACTAAATCTCTATTCAATCCTTGGATCCTTGAATCTGTGTTATTGAATCCTTTGAATCCTTGGATCCTCTGAAAATACATGTTCGACGCGCTGATTGGGGTGCCGCTTATCATTTCAGGAGATTCGAGTTTCCGAAATTCACCTTCGACTCGGAGCGGAGACGCATCTGTCAACTTGAAAGAGAAGCTGAAATGAGTCTGACGAATATGTCTCGATTGTATAGTCCAATTTGAACAATCGTCCTGAAGCGGATCCGTAAAACCGTACGAATTTTTTGTCATCACTCATTGTGTGATTTGTCATATTTGTAGCACGTCGGATCCTTCGAACTCTGCTACGGCTAGTGAACCACTATCGGATCCTTGGAACTCACCAGCGGTTAGGCGAGGCAGTCACCAGAACACAGCGACGACCACCATCGAATTGCGAATCGTACCTAGTAATAAACCGATTGGAGTCTAGTAAAAAGCGAACACAATCTATCCGTTTTTGTCCGAAGCATAAGTGCTGACTTTCCGTCCGGACTCACTAATCCTCTGATTCGATTCCACGACAACTAATTCATAGAGTAACTCTGAACTAGCCCTGGGCTAGTAGTCCAAGACCGTAGACGACACAACAAACTACGCAGCAACAACAATGACGCAATTAGCCACCGAAGCGCAGCTCGCTGAGATGCGAGCTTTGAGGAATCCAAGCATCTATGCTAAGAATAACGCAAAAGACGCCATTCAGCTCGACGACGTCCTCGAGGAGTTCGACATTCTAAGCAAATGCTTCGGGGGCGACAGGAAAAAATTCGACAAGGAGAAGGGCAATTTAAGGCAGATCCTTCGAGAGGATGAAGAAAACAAGATGATCCCGTCAAGACCCGGCGAAAAAGGGGCGTGGAAATGGGTAGGAGAAGGGCGGCATAACCTGGATCAGGTTCGTTTCCTGGCTGTGCAGCACTTTCTGAAGAGTTGGGAAGCGCATGGGGGCAAAAGAAGAAAGAAAGAGGACGCTAAAGCGTGGGAAGCTAAGCATGTAAGGCAGGACGCGCGAGATCGCAACGATGCTAAGCGCGCGGAGTTAGGTTTGCCGCCAATCAATCGTGACAAATCGAAGGATGAGGGGAAGCGACGAGTGCGAAGAGAAAAACGCGAAGGAGGAGGATCGAGGAAAAGGAGGAAGAAGGATAAAGATGCGAACTTAGAAGGTTTATCCGACCTGAGTTCTGACTCGTCGTCGTATTCGAGCTCATCCGATGGAAGTTCGGGAGCTGCTAGAGTTAAATGGTCGGGTGCTGCGAGTTCGGAGGATTTCGCCGGTAATGGTCGTGGAAACAAAAATCCGCCTCAGGCTAGCAAGGTAGAGAGTCACTATCGCATTGGGATGGAGAAGCGTTTAATTGATAAACTGTGGAAACACCTCCCTAAGGCGAAGTATGACGTAGGAGATGAGGAGAAAAAAACAGCTTCCCACTTTCATGCTAAAACTGGACAAATCATCCATGCGGCAAATTTGGTCCACGATTTTCCTGCGGAATTTTGTTGGAACGTATTGAACCCGAAAGATCCGACGAGCACGAAGGAATTTGTGATTGAACCAGAACGATATTGCCAGAGGCCCGGCCAGAATGCTAAAAGTGCGACTGATAGCACTACGGGAAATGCGAATAATTTGTTCGATCAAATCCGTCTACCGTGGTTCTCCATCAGAGAAGACTCGAGCACAGCGACCGGCTGGAACGTCTACCCGGTTAAGGAATTGAACGTAGACGGAAACAAGACTTTCAAAACAGCAACTTATCAAATCCTCGACGATCTGTGGGGCCAGGTTACCGCCTGCTCGGAGAACGGATGTTCCATGCTCGGTAAGGGTATCTATGGCTCGGTCTATAAGGCGTGGCGGATTCCGGGAGAAGCGGAATTGGAGGCGCGTTTGAAAGATAAGAAGGAAATCTATTGGGAGCAGGTCGCAATGAAATTCTCTAAATCGTCTAGTTCAAACACACCATGGAACCAGCGTGCGGATCTGAAGAAGAAAATGAAGGAAGAATTTGGTAACAATTTCAATCTGAGGAAAAGCATCGAAAGGGACTCAGCTATGAATTTGAATTCCCGGTTAAAAGATTTATGCAACGACGAAAACATTGTGGAGGACGCGAAAAAGACTCTTCTATCGGGAGGAGGTGTATCTAAAGGAAACTTTGCAACCGCACCTTCTTCCTCTTCTCTGGCGAATGGTAATCAAACCGCAACATTGTCTGGTGGCACAGGCTTAGAGGCACAGAAAAGTTGGAACCAAGATGCGCAGACAACAGCCGCAGGCAGCACGAGTGCAACTGGTCAAACGGTAACCACGATGGCCAGCACTAACTACGCATACGGTCAAACTACTAGTGCACCCCAAACTACTAGTGCACCCGCTGGCACGGCCGTAGGCATTACCGCTAATGCTGCAGGCCACGGTGCCGTCGAGGGCCCAGCTCTAAAACTCAAAATTCGTGACTCCATTTTATCGAAGTTAAAAGAAGATTCCCGCGCGTATGACGATACGCGTTGGTTTGCGGTTATGAAGGAGTTCTTCGACTTCGAGTCATACCACGTACAGATTTTTCCATTGATGGATGGAGATTTGAAACAGACACAGGATAGATACGCAAAACTCCTTTGCCAAGAAGGATGGGATAAGAAGGCCGGACAAGGAAAGAAGATGTCGATATTCGGTGGTAGTACGAATCAAAATCTAGCAGGTTTAAAAGAATCATTCACTGAATACTGCACCGGTCAGCCGTTTGACTCGATGTTTGGGTCATATGCATACTTGAGCCAGAAACAGGACGCTAGGATTCAAGGTTTTCCGATACACGTGGCAAGTAGGTACACACGACAATTGTTGTGTGGGTTGAGGTATTTGAAATCGAAGGGAATCATCCATACCGATTTGAAGCCGGAAAACATCATGTTTTACACGCGAGAGAAGAAATTGCCAAGGAGATGGGTAAACCAGACGTACAACAACATTATGCAGCGGTATATTGCTGCTGGTCCTCCTGGATCAAACGAGAGAAAGGAGAAGTGCTTCGGGTATAGCGGAGATTATTGGCAACAAAAATTTGGTACAGCGGGCTATGGAAGCGCGCTCAGACAACAAGCGCCATCGTCGGAAGAGACTAGTCATAGAGCACAACAGGTGGCTGATAGGAGTAGTATGACTTTGACAAACATCAAAAAACAGCCGGTCCCATTCAACACCTACGTTCAGAGGGCTCAGCCGTTGCATCGACAGGCTTACCAAGAAAATTTTAGAAAGCCAGACGAGAACAACAGACCGATCTCATCCCAAAGAGCTGATGAATTGAAAGAAGTTTTGGAGAGTTTGCAGCGTGGAGTTAGAAGCGATCTTCCTTCCTTATACGAAGTCGGCACGGAAGACTCTTCTTCTAAAAACGGAACTGAAGTGAATTACGGTATAGAGGATTTTCTTTTCAACGCCGAAATCCGAATCGGCGATCTAGGGGAGATCGTAAACTGTTCCGAAATGAATAAGCCGAAAACGCCTCCGAAAAACCGCGACAACTATCAGCCGCCTTGGTATCGCGCGCCGGAAGTTATTGTCGGAGATTGGCCATTGGATTCAGCCATGGATATGTTCTCTCTCGGCGTCATCATGTACACTCTGTTTTTAGGAAATCACCCGGTGCAACTCGCGTACGACAAACTATTACAAGACCCAACTACGCGAACAGCGAATTTCAAAAAGAACGACGGACAATTATTTCCGAGACACGATGAAGCTGGCTCGAATACGTGCACTCTCGCAGAATGCAGGACGCAAATTTATACGATGTGCAAGGTTTTAGGGCCTTTGTCTAACAGCGTGGTGAATCGTGCGAAAACAGCGCATGAATCGTGCTTCGAGCAGAGGGTTGATCTAGCTAACGGTAAACAGACGCTGGTCTGGCCTGATCCATGGATTGGCAAACGATTCCCGCAAGGGACATTGAGGAAATACTCGCGTGTAAGCGACATGATCACCCTTTCGACGCCTGTCTTGGAAAATGAACAATTTTATCGCTTCAAAAAACACGAACGTCATAGAGGCAGCGAGCACTTTGCGGTGGTGTCGCAGGAAGAACACTTCGGGATGCACTATCTGAAGAAGGCACGCATGCATTATTCCGAAACATCTCCTCTTGCTTATCTAAACAGGGCGAATTATGAATTGTTATTCGAACGCGGGAAGAAATTGTGCATTCCGATTGGGTTGTTATTGGATCACCCTTTGCTTAACACGGGGAAAAAAGGAGCGACGGAGATGATGACGAATAGAACGGGAACGAAGATTCTAAAGAAGGCGAGTGTCGAATTGAAGAGGAGATTTGGATTGACTGTGGAAAATTGCGATCGTTTTTTGAAGAAGTCGGGGTGTACGTATATCTTTAGTGCGGAACAGTTGGGAAAGACTGATGTGGAAATAAAGAAAATGAGAAGGGAAGATGACGTTGGTTCGGGGACGACAAAGGGCTCGGAGAAGAACAAAGGGGCAGACGATAGTGATTCGGAAGACGAATATGAATCTGATACTGAAAACGAGAGTGATCTGGATTTGCCGGACGAATACTACGCATCTGTGGAAGAATCGAAGCGCAAGTTTTCGACCATGCCTAGAACAACGAAGTCATCGAAGGATGCGGACGCCGGCGACAAAACGGCAACCTCTAACGCTAGTGCAGCTATTTCTAGTAGTGCGGCTATTTCGGGTGCAGCGGACTCAGTCCGCGCATTGGAATCGAAGGTCGTCCCATCGTCTTCGTCCAACGACGACATCATGATGACAAGTCTTTCCAGCGATGACGACGATACGATTTTGGCTCGTGGGAGAACAGGATTGGGGTCGATAGCAGTAACAGGAGCCATATCAGTTGTCGGCATGACCGAGAAAGATAAGATGAAGGCCGAATACATGGAGAATTTCCGGGAATTGTTCCGTGGAAAGGCGTCGATTGAGTTCACAGATTTATTATTCCGCATGTGCGATATGGATAGGACGAGACGAATCACGCCGGATCAAGCGTTGAAGCACGAGTTTTTCGCGACAGTGGATAAACTCAGACCGGATCCACAGATTCCGTATGAGAACGAATGATTTCGTATGAGAACGAGTAAATGAGAGTACTTTCAGGCGGAGTAAACGAACACACTAAGGAAGAATGATCTCTATGCATCCAAAGCCGAGTTTTGGCACTCGATCCCGATTGCGTTTTGTCATAGACAACTTCCGTAATGTTGGTCTCCTTTCATGTCAGCAGGCTCTGATGAGCAGAGCTACAGAGTCCACTACCCTCGATGTGACAGCAATGTCCGGACCCGTCACAGATCGAAATCCGGCGCACATGATTTCTACCGGTGCAAGATGAATCTCCTCCTCGATTTTGTCAAAACAACACGAAGAGTCAGGTATTCGATGGGGGAGGGAAGAAGAGTGTACTCGAGGTGGGAAGACGATTGTAGATGCATAGCTCTATGCTGCATCGATAACGGCACCAGGTGCGTGACTGTTAAGAAACCGCATCAGATGCGTGAATGCAAGCGGAAATACAATGAAACTAGACTTTCCGTTGGACATTTTGTCGATCCATGTTCATGTGTTGTGATTGAAGTATCATGCTTTTCTGTGAAAACCTGTGTTTTGTGACTGCTCTTGAGTAAGGTTGATCTAAAAGTCTTTTAAAAAGAGAGTCGGCGCGAGCAGGGACTGCAAATAATCCGCGAGTCGAACTACCGCGAATGGTCAGTGAGTCGTAAGCGTTGAGCGTGAAAATTTTGCATTGAGAGACAACCGAATGAGCATGGTTTGAGTTGTTTACATTTTGTGATCAACATCGAAAATCAATCTAAAAACACAACTCTCAAGCGGAGCGCTTAACTGCAATTCACAATCCTCTCATCATCATTTCTCGTTTGCCACGTGTACGCGAACACTACCACTACTGGATCAGGAGAAGTAGATTTCGAATGTTGTAGAATCTGACCATGAAATGTAGATGTCACTGTTCTTCTGATGTTGTCGTCTCGTGGGAGGCCGTCTAGTACCGGAGACCTGTTTGTTATTACGTCCCACCGTATCGGTCCCAATACTAGCTAATCCTGAAAACGGCTGTAGAAACGACCAAAATCGAAATGCATTTATCGTCACACTATTGCATCTCTATATTAACATCACATTAACATCACATTCCATATTCTCATTTGCTGCATACGGGCGTCTATGTATGATTGATCAGGGGACTATGCATTTACGAAAATCGTGCGACTGCACAGTACTTGTAACTGTAGACATGCGAACACTTGTAATTCTCTGGCGCTGAAATAGACTATTCATCTACTTCTGCATTACTCTTCCCTCCTACTACATTCCTCATCGCTTGGCGGAATCAATCTTTCTCCCTACCATTGGCTTTGCGGAATGATTCAATCTTTCTTCCAACCATTGGTTTTCTAGGCTCGATACTTGCCCAGAAGCCATTGCTTTATCTCCTCTTTTGGTCGTCCAGCTCCAATTCGCGTGCCATTGGCGTCTGGCGTAGTTCGTCCTACCATCGTTACTAGATGCTCTTTCGTCAATCTCTCGAGCGTCTCTTCTACATTTCCATCATTCACCGCCGCGTAGTTGCATCGTTGTCTCATCTCGTCTGACATCGTTGCTCCGAGCTGCAAGAGTAGGTAAACACCCTGCGGTTGGACCTGTGCTGCTGGTTGCTGCTGGAAAAGCTGCTGGAAAAGTGCTCCTTGTTGCTGCGGCGCTTGTTGTGCAGGTTGTTGTGCCTGTGCTGCTGGTTGCTGCTGGAAAGGTGCTGCTGGTTGCTGCGGCGCTTGTTGTGCAGGTTGTTGTGCCTGTGCCTGCTGTGCAGGTTGCTGTGGCTGAGCTAGTTGCTGGTGTTGTCCTTGTTGTTGTGGTTGCCCAGGTGGAATCACAGGCTGAGGCGGCTGTTGATGCACAGGTTGTTGCGGCATCGGTGCCGCGAGTGGCGGCTGGAGTCCAACTTGATGCTGCACTTGCGCTTGATTCTGCATCATCATCTGCGGGATAGTCAGCATCATCTGCTGGAACTGCTGCATCATCTGTTGCATCGCCTCCTGCTGCTGCTGCATCGTTTGTTGTTGCTGTTGGTTGACTTGTTGTTGCGCCATCATTTGTTGCTGAAGCATTGCTAACTGCTGCTGCTGCTGCTGGTCCGCCATCCCGGTCACCGGTTGCACTTGTTGTTGGATCGGCTGGATTGGTTGCATTGGTTGCGGCTGAGACTGGATCGGGTGCACATTCGGCGATGGCAAGCATTCTTTGAAGCCCGCACTGATTGCGGACGCAAATCTTTCGGCCTTTTTGTTTTCCATGGTTTCTTTCTTCTGGTCTTCTTTTTCTTGCTCGTACTTCTTGAGTTTTCTCTCCGTGTATTCCAATCGATTGATTTCTTTCACCCGCTCCTCTGTGATGAATTTCGTCTTCGTGTCCGCGTTTTGAGACATTTTAATCGAAAGTGGCGCTAGACGCTTTACTGTGATTTTGCTGTTGATTAGAAGATGCGTTATTATCGTTACTATCACTTCGCATTGGTTTTGCTTTGTTAATTCGCTCGTCATCGCAAATAATCGCAAAATGTCACGCACGCTATAACCGTTCGCCATCCATCTTCGCACTTCGTCGAAGATGCCTTGCATCACGCCGGCGCAATTCTGTCCTAGGCCGCACCGTGTCAATAGCACGATCCTTGCCGTGAACAGACTACGTAGATACGCGATGTCAGTCTTCATCGTGTTTTCATGCACGTTCGCCATCAAGGCCTTATTCTCTGGCACGTAGGCGATAGTGCCATGATCGACAGATACGTTTAAGTTTAACCACCGCATGCCTTCTTCTCCGAGCTCCCGATCTAATTCGACCTGGACATTTGCTGCTTCGTACATTTGTTCGACCTTTTTCTGTAAGCACGCACTGCACAGACTCTTCGATATATTGGAGGAGTCATCCACGTACCGGACACATGCGCATCGTTCTCTTTCACCTCGGTTTTTGAAGACCTGCTCTTCTGCTCTTCTCATTACCGCGGAGCATAACGATTTCGCTAAAATGCACCCTATGGTCGTTCCTTTTTCTTCTGAAATTTTGAACGTTACACCGTCGCCTAGTGTCCCGTAGCGTAGTTTTTGCGTGCAGAACAGCACGTAATCAATCGTTTTTCTTTCTTTATCCGTTGCTCGGATTCGTAGGTCATCGAGTGCGCCTACGATAGCGCTCATAGGCACTTCTATGAAGAAGGCCACCGCGTCAATTACGACGCCTGAAACCCCCGGGAAATCCGAACCGCACGACTCACAGGATTTCGTACTTTTCAATCCCTCGACTCTCTGGCTCATCATTACAGCTGCTTCCGTGAGCACGTCACACTCTCGATGGTGTGGATAGTACTTTTTCGTCATATCCTCTATCCCTTTTGCTGCCCTTTTCTGCGTAGTTCTGTTTCGCCCGACTATGGCGCCACGCTGCGATGCTATCGCACGAAATAGCTTGTGCTCCGGTTTTTCCTTGAAGGTCGCCTTGCCACCCTCGAACGATAAATTCTTCCCTTTCGGGATAATATAATGATACGGCAATGCTTTGAGTTTCTGCACCTGGTAGTCCTTGGTGCAGCTTGCGTTCCACTGAGCTATCTCGGAGTTTAGCTTCGTGAGTGTTTCTTCGCGCGCTTCCTTGACCACCTCGACATTGCCATCGCCCGCGATGATCTTCATGCACCATGCTTGGTAGGCTTCCCGCTTCATGAATACGCCGACGGCTGCTAGTTTGTCGACTAGTAGCAGGATCCATCCGTCTCTTATGAGTTTTTCGGTGTCTTCGGCTGCTTTGACTGCCTCTTTGTCCCACTCTTTTTTCGCTTCTTTCAGTTTTTGCCCTAGGTCCGCGACCGGGCACTTCTTCTTGCAACCACTCGTCAGAATACGGATCTGCTTCTTCACATGTTGCATTGACTCGCTTGACGGTGGGAGTGGCGCTGAAAGACTGAATGGGGCCACGATCATTTCTGTGTTGCTCCGCGTCACGGTCTCGGTTTCTTCTTTGCTCGTCTTCTTCGTATCTTGTGCCGCACGAATAGCCGCTCGCGTGTAAAATTTCATGCGTGGGACCATGGACCGCTGTATTTTTATGACTGGCCGGAGGTACCGCCTAATTGTTGGGTGACTATCGGCGAGTATTCTGTCTTGCACGTTCTGTAGCATCTTCTTCTCCCAATCGTACCGGTACGTGACGACTATTTTTCTTCTTGTCGGACATCCTCTTGCGTTCAACGCGATGTTGATTTTCCGCTGCGCTCTTTCTCTTTCTGCTCTTGCGCATAATCTCTGCACGATGTTTTGTAGTCCTATCTCCGGGAACTCCTGTCTTCGGTGCATGAGAAGCATGTAGCGGCTTATTCGACTCCTCTTTCGTCCTGCATATTTCACAAGCAAATGGTAATGTCTCGCTTGGTAGATCAGCAGGGGGCCGACTTCTCCTTTTTGCGCTTTAGTGTACATATCACTGTAGGATGTGCTGTACTCTGTCCTCCTTTCCTTTTTCATGTTCCGCACCATATCGATTAGGATTTCATTCGGCTGTCCCCATGGTTCGCGCGTTCTCTTGTGCGGTGGGGGCCGCGCTCGTTTTCGCTTTTTCCGATCGTCGCGCTGCTTCTCTCTTTCGATTATTACTTCGGAAGTTGATTTTCCTGCTTCTGCGGCTGCTTCTCCTGCTGTCCCGATCACGTTCAAAGCTGGGCGCAACAACTTGATCAGCATCAACTCGACGGCTCTCGCCTCCGACTCTGTTGCTAGCAACCGCACTACTAGCACCTTCTGGATCCCTTTCTTGTACTTTTTCGCCGAGTTTCCCTTCATGAAATTCTTGCGGTGCTGTCCGAATCTCTCTACTACATCGACCGTTGACCCTATGTACATGTTGCTATAGTCGTTTTTGTTATTTGTCCAATAGGCATACACCATGCCCTGCCGGTCTTTGTTTGTCATCTTTTGCCCGTCGTTCTTCTTCTTCTTTTTGACGTCGCCGTTCATCTTCGATGCTATGATTGCTGCTTCTTGCGTTTCCCCTTCTCTGCCGATTGTCCGCGGATCTTGTAGTATTTGATAGCGACGGATTTTCTCTCTTAGGTTTTTACATCGTTTCGGGTTCTTCTCCTCTTCTAACGTCCTCCGTAGCTTCTCAATTTCTCTTACAGTGTTCTCCATCTTTTCTTTTAGCCATTCCTCAGTCTCCTCTTTGCTTGTTTTCCTTCTTCTCAT
>JACKZZ010011994.1_pt1 | contig 12933 bp, 17 predicted proteins | sample 8027871 | NCBI WGS metagenome assembly JACKZZ01 (sample SAMN15724774, study PRJNA655200) | protist metagenome | isolation source: fluorescence activated cell sorting (FACS) single amplified genomes of... | place: USA: West Boothbay Harbor, Gulf of Maine | collected 2000-07-19
TCTATGGGAATTCGAAAGAAGTCGCGTGGCTTGTCGATATCATCGCAACTGTCCCATTTTCATGCTCATGTATCGTTTGAGGGCTCAGGTAAATTAAGGGGGTGCTCATTGTCGTCAACTATTGTAACTCTTCTGACTTATCATTGTGTTATTGCTCTCGTATTGTTAATAATTACATTATTATTATTATTATTATATTATTATTATATCTGAAGGTTCAAGACTTCCAACCTTGACAGAAAATGTTGAAGGCATGTCCGAAAAAGATTTACATCCTGACCTTTTATCATCTCTGGAGTATTTAAAAGGCGATAACTTCAGTGCATCACAAGTTCCAATCAGTGTTGATGTGGATGCCAACGAGTTTCATTTCAATGATCCAGATCGTAAGAAAGAATTGAATCATATCCCTAGTGATGTTTATTTGGGTAGACGTGGATCACATATGGTTGCACCGGGGCTTGAAAATTTCCAAACAACTCATGGTTTGGGCAATACCGAGGAAGAAGAAAAAACAGATAATGACACATTTGCAATGTCAGCCATATCTAAAAAAAAGATGGCACAAAATGAAAAAAATATGAATGAATTTAAAACTGTTGTAAGGAAAATTGAAGCCCCAGGTTTGTTGTGTGTGATGCATACGAAAGGGTTTAATGTAGCGCATCAAGGCGGGATCAATGATGCAGGTAGGGATGCAGCGTTCTGTTACTCTCGCATGGATGAAATTTGTCATCGGGACATCGCAGCAATATTTCACCATGCACACATACACATTGGCTAACTCACTGACTCCCTGACTGTGTCGTAGTCTTTGCACCCTCCGAGAGTCGCGTGGCGTCTTGTGGTGGAGATCACCTGATCAAGATCTGGGACACCTCCGACGGATCCTACATCAGGACACTCAAGGGGCATGAAGGCGAGGTAACAGGGCTAAGTGATGCGAGGATTGAGGAGCTGTCTCCTCTCAATTTATTGAGATGATATTCAACTCATTGTAATCTGTGTTGTAATCTGTGTTAATAGGTGACTACCATGTGCTACACTGAAGATGAGCTCTATCTTGTATCGGGCGGATGTGATCGAGCTATTCTTATATGGGACTTGGCCTTGTTCTCTGTGACTCGTGTGCTCCGAGGTCATGTGGATGTCGTGAACTCATTAGCAATATCCAAAGATGCGACTTTTATTGTCAGCGGAGCTTATGATTCTGTCATTAAGACATGGTATGAGGTGGCTGTATGCTTGCGTTGATGTAATGACAAATATCCTTAAATATTGTGTTTCCGTTACCTAGGTTTCTTACTCCTCGTGTTCCCGAGTCGCCTCTTCCACCCAAGATCATCACAAAGACTAACAATACCGTCATGATCCAGTGGGTATCACCACCCTCATTTAATGAACCTATTACTGCATTCTTTTTGCAATATCGTATTCCTGGTCAAGATTATTGGTCTCCGGAGGTTCCTTACAGCATACCACCAACCTATAGGCAAAAAACCTTAAAAGGGTTACCTCCTTGTACCACTTATCAATATCGCCTTAAGGCTGCCAATCGCATGGGGGAAAGTGAATGGGGTAATATGTCAAAGGTTGTCACCACTCTTATGGGCAAGCCATTAGCTCTCGAGCGACCTGAAGTATGTGATGTTACTCCAACCTCCATGACAATTTATTTTTTCACTCCCAATCCTGCCCTTTATGGAGCTGCACCACACACATTTAAAATGGAATGGTCAGGTGCTAGTCTTGAATTTGAAGATACCGGACAAACATTTACATTGGAAGAAGGCCTGACAGCTGGTTCTAAGATTGTATCACATTTTTCTTTTTGGACATCTCCTGACGGATTAAAAATGAAAAAGAATGATAAACGTTCTGACCAAGGTAAAGTTTCTAGTGGCCAAGGAGGAATGATTGCAAAATTTGAAATGTCAACGGAAATAATGGAGGCGGCAGTGGAACGAACACACTCGGTAGAGAGTTTGTTAGTCTCGGCAACAGTCACGGGATTGGAATTTGGCAAATTGTATAGAATTCGAGTTGTTGGGATTAATGACGCTGGTGAGAGTCCGTGGAGCGAGGCCTCGTATTCCACAGCCACACAGCCAGGTATGACCCAGGCGTATGGCTCCGTGTGGTGTAGTGTAGTATTGTGTTGTGTTATGCATTGTGTAATTGGGTGTGACGACTGTATTTGTTTGTAATTTGATGTAGGCTTACCCGTCAAGCCCGCAGCTCCCTATCGCATTGACAGAGGTCTCACTTGGCTTCGCTTTCAATGGGATCCTCCAGATGATTCAGGCAGTGCTATAATAGGTTATCGTATATTCATTCTGCACAGGAAGTATTACATGGATGTCCCCCGATGGCAAGTGACGTATGAAATGAATAAACTTCTCCCCGGACAGAGTTATCATCTACGAGTACTTGCTAAAAATGTAGTAGGATGGACTGATTATGGTCCTTATAATTCAGATATGGTGGGTGAAACAGCCACTGCCGTACCTGATACACCTAAAAATCCAGTACCTTACACTGGTGGCTGGGGATATATACGCTTAAAAGTGCAAATTCCTTTTGGGAATGGTCGTGATGCGACTCTTATGTTCTGTCAGCTTCGAGTTGTGGAAGCCTTTAGTAAAAGTCAATGGGATAAAGACAGAAAATATGACTTGAATAATCCAAAACAAATTACATATGGAAGAAAAATTGATAAAAAAATATCAGCAGTGAATGAAAATGATAATGAAACGGATTCCGATGAAGACTCTGATGGTGATCTGAGTCACTTGTCTGTTCAAGAAATTGCAAAAATTAAGAAGAAAAAATTACTGATGAGGATGAAGGTGAAGAAGAAACCCGTGATAAAACGTCAAGAAACTAAAATGGCCACTGGAAAATTAGAATTGACACGACAAGAAACAGGAGTTGAAACGGAAATCGAGGTAATGATGATGCTATGTTTGATTTGTGATTATTTTTTCTGAAAGACTGTATCCCTATATATCATTGTTTGCAATTGGAATATTGTTGTTTACTTTGCTGTATGTGACGATTATGCATGTTTGCAATGGAAGACAACTCACACTCTTGAATATTGTTTTGTTTTGTTTCACAGAAAGAAGAAGGACGAACGATTATGTTTCAGGTGGATAATTTACTGGCCAACACGCAGTATGAGTTTCGTGTGTGTTTTTCTAATGAAGCTGGTCGCAGTGAGTACTCTATTCCATCTCAAAGGTAATTTTTTGTTTTTTTTTGTATGATGTATGTGGTGTTGCTGTGTTATTATGAGCCCTGATGCATATATATTTCATATTTATGTTTGTCCTCATTGAATGAATCACCATGGTATGTGTCCACAGAGCGAGAACCAATAAAGCCAATGTGCCTGATGTCTGCAAGACCCCTAAGTGTATGGACTTGATGCCTAACCATATAGTGGTGGGTTTTGAGTTGCCATCAGATGGTGGAAATGCCGTGGTCAACTTCATGTTAAAGCTGGAGTGTATGAATAAGAATGAAGCTACTGGAGCAACTGTGATAACGGTAAGTGGGACTGTTCGATGTAATGTGATGTGATGTGATGTGATATGATGTGATGTGGTGTGATATGATTTCTCTATGTGTATGCATACATTCAGCTCACTGATATATCTTGCACATTGCACATAACATATCATGCAGACATTACGAGTGATGCCTCATATGTCTGACTACAAGATTGAGAATCTCAAAGCGGGTGGGTCTTATCGTGTGTGCGTGCGAGCTGATAATGATGTGGGTGAGGGCCCTTTCTCTACATGGACAAAGATATATACTTTGCCAAAAGATGAAGATTTTTCGAAGAAAAATAAAAGATAGGGTTTTGTTTATTTTTTGCTTGATAAAACATATGATTTCGGTGGAAAAGAACAATAAAAAGAGGTGGTTTGTTCGATGACACATGTGCTTGCAGTGATGGTTGGTTGTTTATAATGTTGTTTATAATTTAGTGTGATTTACATAATATATGTATGTTGTTGACTAATGTGGTAATTAATTCAATGCTGTTAGCTGTTTATTGGTGTTTAATCTTACCTTGAGCGATCATATTTCACTTTTCACCGCTGCAAACACTGCTTATGATCGACACACACGAATCATGGATGATGGATGATAATGATAATGATAGACATGCCAGTAGCAATGCTTGAATGACAGAAAGATAGAGTTGAGTGGAATTGACTTACTGTTCTAGTGATAAGAAATGAGGAGAAACAAAGCAAGCTATGGAGTAGAATGAATGAATGATTATTGAAGTGAATTGAATTAGTTGGAGAGGGATATGGATGTGGACACAATAAACAGTTCGCAAGACATGCATATCATGGAGAAGACAGCAAAATAAATGATACGATGATTATTATTAGTATACCATGGTATGGTGCGGATGTGGTGAGTATTCAGTTGGTATGCGCGAGAGGACGACGGAGGTACGCAGCCTGCTGTCAGTCGATCGTTCGATCGTTCGTGGTGGCTAGGAATTCCTAGCGGTTCGAACAAGTCTATGGAATTCGGCACCATCGACATGACTGATCCTGGACATAGATCTCCATTAATCTTTAGAGCCGGTCCCAAATGATAAAATGTATGCAATTAGTTATAACGGATTTCGGATATATTCAACTTTTAAAAAAGTCGCTCTCCTTTGTTTTTCTTTCACAAGTTCAGAGTTAGAGCACATATATATACACGTACATGTATATATATACCGGTATATAATATAAAGCAAAATAAATAAAGTATATATCTAACTCTAACATGCAAAGCATTGCAGCCCATGCATGACCACACACAGCCAAGTCAAATCTTTTGAAGACTTTCAGTCCTCTGTCACTGAGATGAAAAAATGAAGTGATGACCTGCTCAAATGACTCACTCAGTCACTCGCGCTCCTCGACTCTCTGATTAGAATTGGTTTGAATTATTGTTGTTGACATCTTCTCTAAATGCTTTTATTCCTTTCTTGATGAGTTTGTGGTGATTATGTCAGCAAGTGAAAGTGAAAGTGAGAAGTCATCTTCTGAAATTGAGGAATCATTTCCAGTCAAAAGAAAATCAAACACATCTATTCCAGAGCGTCGTCAATCTAAGAGAAAAGCAAGTCGCGTAATATCCTATACCGAAGAAGATGATCTAGATTCAGAGGAAGAAGAAGTAATCGTTCCGAAAAGAAAAAGTACACGAGCTGCAGCTTCCAAGGTATAATGCTTGATGTTGACCATCCTATTTCTCCCACTGTGAATGTTTCTTTCAGTTCTCTTCCACAATCTTATTGTATTGTCCTTTGTTACTCGTATAGAATAAGGTTATATCCTATGCGCCACCAAGTTCTGATGAAAGTGAAAAATATATCAGTGAAAATGAAAGTGAAGAAGATGTCAGTGATGATAATTATAACGCCAACAATACATCAATCAAAACTAAAGCTCCACCACAAAAGAAACCAAGAAAATCAAATCGAAAAGTTCCATCTAGTGGCGGATTATTTGCAGCCTATGGTTTCCAGAAAGTAGATCGTGACTCATGTGTTGATCAGATGACAACCAGTAGTACTGTTGAAGTGCGTGGTGGTGCTGCTAGAAACAGTGATGATGAGGATGACAGTGATGATGATGCTTCAGATAGAAAGAATGATGAAGGTGATGATGATTCGCAAGATGAAGATTACGTTGCTTCTCCAGTGGTACAAGTCAAGCGACGGACCAGACGTGCCACACGCACCAAGAAAAGTAGCACCCCTCCCACCAAGAGAGTCCTCTCTCGAAATAAGAAGACCACTGTCTCCTATGCAGAACCAGACAGTGATGATGTCTATGATGAACATGAGGTGAGTACAGGAAAGATATGAACAGATACTACTTCTACTACTACTACTACTACTACTACTACTACTACTACTACTACTACTACTACTACTAACATTATCACCACAGCTCTGCCTCTGCCACAACCACCTGTACTGTAGCTTTGCATATTAATTCTTGATTCCTCTCACACTGTTGTGACCATGCAGGTCTTCGACGACTCGGATGGCGACCTGGCACAGGCAATTCGAGAATCACAACGGGAAGCAAGATCTCAGCGTTCTGTTGGCACTCGAGGACGAGCATCAACTCTGAACGGTAACCGTGAAAATGGTCATAGAAAGGAGAATAAAGTTAAGAACGAGATCCTAGATGAGCCAAAGAAGAAAAAGACTGAGAAAAAGAAAAAGACTCCCAAGAAAGCACCCACAAAAGAGGGTTCCAAGAAAAAGAAGGAAGATGTTGATGCTGTTGTTGATACTGAGGATGATTATGATCCATTCGAGGATAGAGTGGACGAGGAAGAACCGAGTGTAGGCGATGAGGACGAAGTGCAGTACAAGATCCAGTTCATTTTAGGGTCACGCAAACTCAGTGCGAGGCAATGGAAACTAGTGTGCGAGTCCATGTGTGAGTACAGAACTCTGTTTGATGTTGCTGCGGTGTATGTAATGGTGTATGCTACACTGAAATATGAAGTAATGTACAGTTACTTATGATCATAATATATTGATATTTACTTTGTTGCAGATACACAAGAAGTAACACAAGGCTCTGTGTGGATGCAAGACATTGAAGAATACAACGACTCGAGCTCGCAATTGATAGGTATAGTGTAGTGACTGAAGCATCTCATCTTCACATGATACATTCTCATTTTGACTTGTGTGTATATGCAGAGAAATTCCTGATCAAGTGGCAGCACTCTTCTTACCTGCATGTGAGCTGGGAAAAAGAGGTAGGGCGACAATGATAATGATAGTAATAATGATAGTGCCGGTCATGTGTGTTTGCTTCATGAGTCATATGGCTGTGCTTGATCTGTTTCTTATATATTTCATATCCGTTTCAGGAGGATTTGACTGAGATGATCGGTACCCATGCCAAAACACAATTGAAGAAGTACCGCCAGTCAGCCATAACTTCTCAAATGCCTGCCCCTTCAAACACTGCCTCAACTAGCGATGTTTCCATGGAAGTGGACACTGGCGATGCACGTCTTGATGAGGATGCGGAGGATACCACTCAGAGCACCCTGTGCACATACAATGCAGTTTTGTTTGATGATTTGTCTGTTGGTGAATTTTTCAGTCCAAGTGTCCTAGAGGTTGATAGAGTGCTTGCTGTGGAAGATGATGATGTCGATACAAGGACTGTGAACTGGGAAAACGCTGTGTTGCCGGGAGTCGATGATGAGGGAGGGGATAATGAAAAAGAGTATTTGCACGGTATGGATGGCTACATGACAGTGAAGGTAAGGGTGTAACTGTCTGTATTGTATGATTAGTGTATATTACGGTAGATATCTGTCTTATGCTGGCCTGCTATCTCTCTTCTTCAACCAGTGGGCGGGATTGAATTACGCAGAAGCAACATTTGAAAAAATCACTGATCTGATCACCGCAAACATTGATTTCGAAAAACCGTTGCGGAAATATTACCGTCGAGAACAACTGCCACCCGCTCAGAATGCTCGTAGAAATATAATTAAGCGTAAAATAGCAGCAGAAGTGATGAAAATCCCTCCAGAGTTTAGTCATTCTGAGTTGAAGTTGCGTGATTATCAATGGGAAGGTGTGCGTTGGTTATTATTCAACTGGTCACAGCGGAGGAGTTCTATTCTGGCGGATGGTAAGGCTGCATGAACATCATCCTGTCTGCAGCCGCTTGCAATGATACCTGATATGTATGGCTAATTTATCTTTGTGTCTAGAAATGGGACTTGGAAAAACCATTCAGACAGCTGCTTTTTTGCAAGTCTTGGCACGTAATCAGGTTGGGAGATGTGACGTGGTTTATGATGTCGATACGTTCAAACTCACTTAGCTTGTCATAATTATCTTGATGTTTCATGTGTGTTGATGTTGGGTAGAATGTTCGAGGTCCTTTTTTGATCGTGGCTCCATTATCGACTGTGGTGAATTGGCAACGCGAGGTCTCATTGTGGACTGATTTCGATGTTATTTTATATCATGGTAACCAAGAGGATCGTTCCATTGCTAGAGATTATGATTTTTTTTACAATAGCGATATCAATTCTAAAAAAAAAGGTGGATATAAAATGCAAGTTGTGATCACCACGCCTGAGACTTGCTTGTTGTCGGATGACTCCAAGGCTGGTCGACTTCGTAAGGAGTTGGCTAATGTACATTGGGACCTGCTTGTAGTGGATGAAGCCCACAAGCTTAAGAATTATAACAGTCGCATTACTGCAACACTTCGTGAAGAGTTTATATATGCAAATACTCTATTATTAACTGGTACACCATTACAAAACAATGTTGAAGAATTGTGGACATTATTAAACTTTGTTGATGATGAATATTTCCATTCAGTGCATGATTTCATAAGAGAGTTTGGTGACCTAAAAGAAAGCAAACAATTAGAAAAATTACAATCTCATCTGGCACCATATTTGTTAAAAAGAGAAAAAGAAAATGTTGAGACATCCGTACCTCCAAAAGAAGAGATGATCATTGAAATTGAACTTACAGCACCCCAAAAACAATATTATCGTGCATTGTATGAAAATAATAAAGCTTTTCTTTGTCGTTCTTCTGCCACGACTAAACAAATTGGACCGAGTTTAACTAATTTGGCTATGGAATTGAGAAAATGCTGCAATCATCCCTATTTGATTCGTGGTGCTGAAGATGAATTAATAAAGCACTTTAAACAACGTCTTCGTACTGAACAAACTGAAGCCGCAGCGGCGGCGGATGGCACGAAGGTCATGTCCAAGGCTGAAAGACATTTACGTGAACAGGAGTGTATTGTAGAATCATCTGGAAAATTGATACTTTTGGATAAATTACTACCTAAATTACAAGCTGATGGACATAAAGTCTTGATTTTTTCACAGTTTCGTATCATGTTAGATGTGCTACAAGACTATATTGAACTGAGAGAATTCTCTTATGAACGAATTGATGGCGCTATCACTGGCAAGCGAAGACAACAAGCTATTGATAAATATAGCATGCCCAGCAGTCCAATATTTCTAATGCTTCTCTCAACACGTGCAGGTGACCTTACAACATGCTTGCTGCCAACTCAATGCTCTGTGCATGATCACAACTACATGAATGATAATGCGTCTGGTGTGTATTATGATGGTTATGTATGTATGGAATTATAGGGGGTGTTGGTATCAACTTGACAGCAGCGGATACCGTGATCATCTTCGACAGGTGACTTCAAACACAAAGCAGCCTCTTCTGTTATATTTCATCAACTCATGTATGTGTGTATGCATTGCTTGCTTTTCGTTGTGAACAGTGATTGGAATCCTCAGAATGATATCCAAGCTCAAGCCAGAGCTCATCGTATCGGCCAGACAAAACCTGTCAAGGTGTATCGTTTGCTAACAAGAAAAACATATGAAATGCAAATGTTTCAAAGTGCAAGTCTGAAACTAGGATTGGACTATGCTATTATGCACAACTCATCAAAGAATTCTCAGTCTCTAGACAACATTACTAACGCTAGTCCTTCAAAAAGAATTACGAACAAAGCACCACCAACGGAATCCCAATCCCTGTCGAATAAGGAGATCGAAGGCTTACTGAAACATGGAGCTTATGATATTTTTCGTGAAGAAAAAGAAGGTTTATCTGAAACAGTTTCAAAGAATTTTAATGATGCTGATATTGATGCTATTTTGGCACGATCTACAGTCATTCTCCATGACAGTGATGGTTCGTCGAATTGTTCTTTGAGTAAGAAACTACCTAGCTTTTCAACGGCTTCGTTTGTTAGTAGTGCTGAAGAAACAGTTGATGTGGATGATCCAGACTTCTGGACTAAAGTGGTTGGTCTCACGGTTGATGAAGACGAAGTTGTGACACTGGGAAAGAGAAAATGTCGACAACAAGCAATCATTAATTATGCCGATAATGGTTTAAATTTCAAGACTCAAATGTATCAAGATGTGTCTAGTGATTATGACTCTGGTTCGGATTCTGCTGATGAAGACAAGGATATTTTTGACGTGTCTAATGACCTGACAAAAAAAGATGTTTTGATAGATAATAAGAAACAAAAAGGTACACGTCGTCGAAGATCATTCAAGCCTATGGTCATCAAGGCTGCTGTGTGGACTGTGGATGTTGTGTCAAAATTAGCAGCGAGTTTAGTGGAGTATGGGTATGGGAATTGGGAGCAAATTCGACACCGGAGCACTATTCACTTTTCCCTTTATGATATAGCGCTTGGTGAGTGTGTGATGCTACTCTTTGTGCATGTTGACATCAATTGTTCTGAATTCATTTTTTGCGTAAATAATTTGTTGTTGTGCTAATGATGTGTGCAGCATGTCGTCAACTTGTACTGTACTGGACACGATTGGCTTGCATGGGCGATGATGATGGTTTCGTTTCCCGTTACGAAGGGGATAAACTGGTTAGCGCGCAAGTCAATTACCCCGCTGACTCGACCCGTCAGCACGTGCAGAAAGTAGAGGATAGTAATGAAGATGCAGTGATGCATGAAATTTTGCCAGAGGATAGAGACAACGAAGGAATGCTCTCGAAACAAATGCAAAAGAGTCGTTTACTTCGCTTAGTAATACTGTCACATCAGCTGGATGAGTCCAAACGTCAGCAATCGAAGGTAAGAGAGGTCACGCAAGACAAGACCACTCAAGAGACTGCTGAGAAGAGCACACATGATCAAGTGATTCCTGAGGATGAAATTATGCGATGTTACAAAGAGTCTGATCCTGTTCTCATGAAGAGTTGTTATAAATACTGGGATGGCGCTACCAGTATGTGGACGAGTCACCGGCTCGGTGCGTGCTTGATGTGTATGTGTGTGGACTGTTACAGTACAGCTTGAATTATCAATAATATATATTATTAATTATACTTTATGTTGTTTGTTCAGCCCACAGTGTATGCATGCAGATCCGAGCAGCTCATTCACCAGTGACATCAGGTATTTGACCACTCTTTCCTCATCTTTCTATGATATTCTGTAACATTCTATATTATTCTCTCGCTGTTTATAGGTGGATATGGCGTTCTGCCAGAGAACTTCTCGAATTACTCTTGTCATGGTTCCGATAAGGAACAAAAGAAAGCAGCCAGGAACAAACTTCTTCTTTTGGAAGACCTGTTTATTCTTCATCATGCTCTATATGTGTCGGATTCTCATCAGTCCCGAGTGGAGGAGTCAGAGAAGTTATCACAGGAAAGCAGTCAAGGAGATGTTTATGTTCAAGAGTGTTTGCTCAATCACGATAAATACGCCCCTTTCAACCCTTGGAGGAGCCATCTGGGCAGTCCTTGGAATACTGATATATTTAATTTCGAGCATATTGAACCAATTGAGAATTGTCTTGAGCATGGTTTTTCTTGTGAATTGACGCGTTATTTGGACAGTACATTGCTTATGGAGGATAGTCCCACGGATTGGTGGACGCCTTATGAGGATATGCTTTTGGTGCGAGGTGTAGCGCACATTGGATGGCCCAATAATAGACACCGATATAATGCCTTGCGTAAGTATGTGGTGCAACATAAAATGGGTTATTTATCTCGAGGGCCACTCGAAGTGTCCCCGGAGTTTAAGCGTGACTTGCTTCATGGTGGGAACGGTTACAGTATTGATGAGACTTCGGACACTTCTACTTCACAAACAGAATTAGAATTATGGCCACCTAATATTAAAGCAGACATAATGAAACGTTTGAAAGAAATTATTTTTCTTTTGGACAACAAAAACCCACATGAAATGTCCCTTAATCAACGTCAAAAGGGTAGCTTTTCGAATGCTGTAATATTAAACCTAGGAAGATATGGAAAACCTGTGGATTTAGACGATAATAAAAGAGAAGATGATGAGTTTACTACAAATGAATTGAGCTGTGTTGAGTTTGCTGGTCGTATTGGCTGTAAGATTGTCCGTCGTTCTGAGGTTGTCAAGGTCGCTGCTGCCGTGGAGGCCCACACATCCCGTCCAAGCTCTGATGACTGCTCTCATCCGGTGAGTTCTCTGAAATCGTCTTATCTATTCATCCTGTTGTGCTCTTTCTTCTGTGAAATATTGATCAGTTTTCGTCCTTGTTCTCACCAATGCTTTTTGTTTTGTGTTGTTGCTGTGTACCCATTCACTCACTAATCTGACGCACATCATAATACAGGATGTTTCACTGATGAATCAAACAGTTATTGCCACTACCAAAGAAAAAATGATGTTGATGTATGAGCTTCGTCATTTCATACTCATCGATATCAACCGAGATGCTAAACGGGCTATTGATGCCTTGCAGACCGCAGGCAAAGAAGCTAAGATTGAACGTCATTGCAGTTTATTCCCAAGCTATTGGGGTGCCGAACAAGACCTTCGAGCCATCAAACTCGTCCTAACATGTGGTTACAATTCATTACGCTTTCATTTAAATTCCAAGGCTGCTGAGTTTCAGCTCACAGATCCAAGCAGTGAAGACCCCAATCCCACTCTATCCAACCACATCAGTGATAAAACTGTTTTATTTCGTTTAACAATTCTTATGAAAGCAGTAAAGATTGTTTTGGATCCTAGTTATCGTTATGAACCTAATTGCGAAGTAGCATCCAATATTTCACAACAAGTAGATTATTCATATAAGAAACCAAAACAAACAAAACAATCTAAACAACAACAGATTGAAGAGTATAATCAGAAGTTTAAGGAGGAAATGAGCCAATCAATCGATGAGTACCATGCTAATAACTCATTTCAGCATGATGAGCTTCGCCCCTCCCTGGCGTTAACTGGCTTGGAGATGCATCAGCCTCAGATGCGGTCTCAGGTGCCAGCGCCATTGCTCCCAAGCATGCAGCTGCTTCCAAGTATTGCAGCAACACCTTCATTACTGTCG